>Ga0265339_10000059_pt1 | contig 98287 bp, 79 predicted proteins | sample 4CB219metaG_FD_202085 | JGI IMG/M metagenome (GOLD analysis project Ga0265339, IMG submission 202085) | Rhizosphere microbial communities from Carex aquatilis grown in University of Washington, Seatle, WA, United States - 4-CB2-19 metaG | ecosystem: Host-associated > Plants > Roots >...
TCGCCGAAGCCTTGCAGCGCGACCTCGTCGCGAGTGATGTAGCGCAGGGCCAGTCTGGGGGTATCAGTGACCTTCGATCCGCGCGTGGCGAGGTGAACGTAGAATGCCATGGCTTCAGGCCCCCACCCTGCGAGAGGCTTTGCCTCCGTAGGGTGTAAACAACTTATGTCGCTGCGTTTCAGCGGCGTAAGTAGTATCTCGATGCTCCAACGGATTTCGTTGGGGTGCCGGCGCGCCAGCGACGGGGGGCTCCGTGACTTTCCTAGAATGCGTCAGTGACTCAATGGCAGGGCTCTTTGCGACTCGACGACGAGCGCAGTCGGCCTCTTGTCGAAGTGTTTGCTGTTGTTTGCTCATGAGGCTTTATCGGCGCCAGGAGGGTGTCGGTTCCCGGAAAAAGTGGCCGGGAGCGCGACGTAAGCCATGAGTCGGCGAACAAGCGGGCGAAAGGCGCCTCCGGAGAGGCGCCCTTCGCTGAAGCTTTCTTAGGACTGAGTTGGTTCGGGAGTGGGCGTCTTGTCGTTGGCGGTGGTGGCTCGCGGGTCGAGTAACAACAGTTCGCGCGCGTGAATTTCCCAGACGGTGTGAGTGACGCCGTTGCTTTCGTACTGTCGCGACTTCAGCGTTCCCGTGACGAGGATGTGCGAGCCCTTTCTGATGAGGCTTGCCGCTGCATCCGCCAGGCGGTCCCAGAAGATGATGGTGTGCCACTCGGTGCGCTCGCGTTTCTGTCCCGCGTTGTCTTTCCACCGCTCGGTAGTGGCGACCTGAAGCCTGACTCTGGACGTGCCAGCGTTGCCTGAAAGCTTTGGGTCCTGTCCTACGAAGCCGACGATTTCTACGAAGTTTTTGGTCATGTCTTTCTCCTCTTGCCCCTGCGTCGGGGCACCCCAAGGCGCGGGGACCGGAGCTCCCAAACCCTGCCGCTGCATTTTTGGCGGGAACCAAAACTCGGAGAGCGGCCACAGGCCGAAGCAGAAGCGGCACGGGTGCAGGGCGCGACAGAAGGGCAACGCGCGGTGCCCGATGCAGAGGGCAAAAGGAGGGACAGTGACCAAATCGCGGAAGGCGTCGCGGTTCGAAAGGACGCAGACACGAGCACGCTGGCAGCTCACCTACAATTGCGCGAAGGCGAGTCGCCACAGTTCCTAGCGGAGAAAATGCGTGCGCGGGCAGAATCACGGCGGGCCGAGTGGCGATAACTCAGACAAACAATGCCGCCTGGACGAGAGCCTGCGGCGAAGGAGAAGTCGATGTCCAAAGAGACGAAGGTCGGACGACCGAAGAAAGAGCAGACGAAGCCACTTATATTCGAGCATGCGCGCAGCCGTGTTACTCGGCAGGTCAGCATGTCAGCGAAGACCGCTGACGACCTCGGCCGTTATGTGGCGTGGGCGGCCGCCGCCGCGGACGCCGACGAGCTGGATGCGATGACGCTCACCCTGGACCAAGCGCTCGGTCAGTTCTTCCAGCGCGACAAGCTCTTCAAAGAGGTTGTCGACGACCGAACCGACGCAGGTGGCGCGAATGTCGAGAGCGCCAACAAGTCGGCCGCGCCTGCGACCCCACCCGTGGGGGCGAAGGCAAGTGCGCCAGCAACGCAGCCGCCAGCGCGGCCGGGAGTGCCGTCATGAGAATCCTCATGACGGCCGCGTTGCTGGCATCGGTCAGTTGTGCTCCGGCGGTATTTCACTCCGGGCGGACGGCGCTCGCCCCGAGTGAGCAGGGATGCTTGGCGCCGCGAAAAGGGGCGACAAGCGGCATTTTTCCAAGGTCCTGTCAGATACAGCCAATGAGACCGTGGGATCTCCTTCGGTGGGATGCGAGCCGGAGTTTCGCAGTCAGCAATGCTCCGGCCGACCTCTTGCAGACCATACGCGACGAGATCGGACGTCTCAATCAGAGGCCGGGTGTCGGCGAAGATCTCCTTCTTGCCGTGACGGTCTATCACTTTACGAAGGCCGGACTCTGGAATGCGCCAGCCGCCGATTACGAATTGGTAGCCCGCGACATGCGGGGTAGGGTCGTCTGGGCGGTGGACGATAAGATCGAAGCTCGCGAGGAGCTGGCGCAGGCCCTAACGGATCCCCCGAGCGCGATCATCGCTCGGGAGATCCTGCGCAAGCTGCGCCGCCAGTTCAGTCTGTAGTGGCACTTTCGGGCTTGCGGCCCAGGATGAAATCAGCAGCCTTCTCTGCCTGGGCCGCAGCCATCACGATCAGCCGGTTGTCATTCTTGAGGGCATGCAGCCAGCCAGAGACGTAGGCGGCTTGGTCGTCGATGCTCGCGGCGCCAATGCCGGCTTCGGCGCAGAGGAACGCACTCGCCAGCTCGGCGATCAGCTCTTCCTTCGAGTACTCTCTCGAAGCAAAGGGTGCGGCTTCATCCTTCGAGAATCGCCCGAGGCGAGTCGCGTGGCCAGTTGAATGTGAAATCTCGTGAAGGAGGGTTGCGTAATAGTCCTCAGGCGAGCGGAACAACTCGGGTGCAGGCACGCGCACGCGATCGAGCAGCGGCAGGTAACACGGGTCGTAATTGCCCTGGTCGATGGTGGGGCCGTCGTAGCCGGCAAGGATTCGCTCGCACGCGTCGATCGGCGTGAAATTCGGCAGCGGTGCTTGTGGTGCCGGTGGCGGCTCGATGCCATCGCACTGGTCGAGCGAAAAGACCGTGTAGTAGCGAGCCACAAACCGCTTCCGATCGCTGTCGGTCCGCTCATTCGCAGGCGCGCCGCCTTGGTCAGAATCGTTGCCTTCGAAGACTTTCCAGAAGAAGCAGGGAAAGCCTTTCTCGTTCTTGCGCACGTGTCCGCCAAGCTCGGTCGCCTGTCTGTACGTCAGCCAATAGGGCGAGCTGTATCCCTGCACGTGTGCCATCACTCCGAGCAGAAGACGGTTGATGCCGCGATAAGGCTTCCGCGTAACGAATGACTGTGGCAGCTGATAGCCCTGCCTCACCCACGATGCTTTCCACGGGACGACTCCGGCTTCGAGAAGTCCAACGATGCGATCGGTGACGATTTGGTAAGGCGAGATAGAATGAATTTTTCTAGGTCCGTCACTACCTGCGGCGGGAAGAGGCGGGTCGGGAATGCTCCCCGCGTTGCGGGGGGCAGGGGCCGGAACAGGCCCCGGGGGGATTTCTGGAATTGCGTTTGCCTGAGGATTTTTCGAAGAGTCGTTCGCGTTTGACATTGAGTTTCTCCCTGCGTTTGGTTGAGGCGCCCCAAGCAAGCGACCTAGCTCCCCGAGCGGGAGGGGCACCGCGCAGGAGGGCTCTGCCGACGAGCGGGGAGGGTGCCCGCGACAGGGCGCGTGGGAAGCGCAGCCGCGCTCAACAAAAACGCAGGAAGAAATTGTCAAAGACGAACGAGTCGAAATGCCGGTCAGGCAGGGCGCCAAGAAAAGCCCGGGTCTGGCGCCCTGGCCTGGAATGTCGGAAAGCTATGCCTTCGGTAGCGCTCCCAGCGCTAAGGTCGGGGATGCCTCCGTATCCGTGTGGGTGTCTTCTAACGACTCCTCGACCGTCACTCGTAGGTGATCGAAATCATCCCAATCGACCGTCACATCCACGCGAGAGCCGTCAGGTGCAAACACAGCATACTGTGCTTGCTCGTATTGACCCCGCGCGGAGGCATCGAATGGAAAGCCGGCAAAAGGGAAGGGCTCGAAGTCGGCGTCGTCGGTTACCACCAGCTCGAATTCCGTCGGCGAGAGTCCGGGGATGGTCCAAACCGTGGTGTCGGCCGGCGGATGGGAGACATAAAGACCGTCGGGCATGAGCAGCTCGGGGGCGGCTGCCGATCCAAGACGCAGGCCGAGCGGGGCGGCCGGCGCGAACGCATTGGCAAAGAGCGCTGCTTCTTCGGGCGATGGGAACCCCTTATGGCGAGTTTCGAGTTCGAGGGTTGGATCCGGTCCACGCCACCGGATGAGCGCGGTGAATCCACTTGTGAGCCTTGCTGCTTTTCGCATGGTTTCTCACGCAGCAAGGGGAAGTGTACGGTTCGCCCGTTGGCGAATCGAACGGAGCCATGTGTGAATGGTCGCGGCCGAAATGTCGAGATCGCGCGCGACCTGGGCGACATTTGTTCCAGGCTGGGAGGCACGGCGGATGGTCGTGCTCTTGAATTCCTCGCTGAACTTTCGCCTGACGGTGCGTTCGCGAACTGGCCACTTGACGAGGCTGTCGTCGAGTTGTTCGCGCAGCACTTGCAGCGCGTGGCCGAGGTGGATCGAAACGCGTGACTTCGACAGCCCCAAACGTTCGCCTATCGTCGACAGGCTTTCTTCTTCGAGGAAGTGCGCCTTGATCAGATTGCGCGGCAGGCTGGGCAGAGAATCGACCGCGGCTAGCACCTGAGCCGTGAGCGTCTGACGCTCGGCGGACGCCGGTGCGGCGAGCTCCTCATTTTCGGAATCGATGTCGACGTGGTTTGCGGCCCATCTTGCGTGCGTTTTCAGATGGTCGTACATCGAGCCGAGGATGGGACGGAACGCGAACGTCGTGAACGTCACGTTCATGGTTGGATCGAAGCGATCGCCGGCTCGTACGAGCGCTTCGTATCCTGCGGAAACGATTTCATCATGGAGCGGCCCGTAAATTCTCAGCCTGCGAGCCGCCGCTTTGACGTTTCGAAGATGCTTTTCGATGAGGCGATTGCGATCAGAGGTTTGGGTTGGACACAGCACGGTGGATCCCTTTCTCGCCAGCGAAAGTGCGCTAGCTGGAATCCCCTTGAGCAACCGCTGTGCCTGCGAAGTAATCGCGAATTCCCGCGGAAACTCGATGCAGTTCCGCGCAACGAAGTGTACGGCGACCGTCCTGGTGAACCGTCCAGTACGGTAGGCCGCTCGCGTGCGCCCGAGCCTCCGGTCCGCCGGCAACAAGACTCGCTACGCTTTACCGAACCGCAACTGCACAGCTCGATAGGAGACTTGCAGGCGTCTGGCTACTTCATGCAGATCGCCGCTGCAATCCTCGACGTGACGATTAAATTCCCGGTCGGAAAGCCGGCTGAGCATTCCGAGATTTGGGTCTTTGCGCATGTGTTCGTAGATGGTGTTGCGCGAGACATGAAGTGCTCTCGCCGCACGCGCAGGCTGAAAGTCGTTGCGGGCAAGCGCTTCGGCAATTTGGTGGTGGCCGATGGGGCCGGAAGGCGCGGCGATCTGAGGAGAGGGATCCCTTCCGCCAAGCATAGACAGGAGTGCGGGCGTGACCTGAGCTGTCGCGCTGCCTCGACTATGGATGGCCAGCTCGGTTGCGAAATTGCGTAGCTGGCGGACGTTACCCGGCCAAGGACACGCCGCCAATCGGGCGAAGAGTCGGGCATCGAGCCACGTGCGCTTGGCCTCGATCGGGGTTTCCAGTCTTCCCAGCTCGTGCGTTTCGGCAAGCACATCCCTGAGGAAATGGAGAAGCAGCACTCCCAGGTCTTGCGGGCGTTGGCGTAGGGCAGGCAGGCGAATCGTCGCGCCCGACAGCCGGTGAAGCAGTGCTGGCGAGAATGCCTGGCCGCGCTCTGGCCGTTCGAGCAAGTCCGAATCGGTTGCCGCGAGTACGCGCACGTCGACGTGCCTGGCGACGTTTCCACCCAAACGTTGGACTTGCCCAGTTTCGAGTACGCGAAGCAGAGCAGATTGTACGTCGGGCGGAGCGAGTCCTATCTCGTCGAGGAACAGTGTGCCCCCGTCAGCTGCGTGGAAGTAGCCGTTTCGTTCGCGTGCAGCATCCGTGAAGGCGCCCTTTTCGTGACCGAAAATCGCCGCAGCCACGAGCTGCGGCGGTAGGGCCGCGATGTTGACGGGCACGAAGGGATTGTTCCTTCGCGGGCCGTTCGCCACGATGGCATTGGCCACGAGTTCCTTACCAGTCCCGGTCTCGCCGCGGATGAGGACGGGCTTGCTGAGATCGGCGACCGATAAGATCGAGGTTCGAACCGCATTCATCACGTCGCTGTGCCCGACAAAGCCAAGGTCGGGCAACTGCTTTGACGGTGGCGCTGCCAAGTGGATGCACAGAGCAATACGCCGACCCAACGTGAGCACCGTCCCCTGGGCAACCGCACGCTCGTCGAGAACAGCCGTCTCGTCCAACAGTTCACCGGCGACCGCGATCGGCAGCGAGCCGCCAAGCGGTCGAAGCTTCAAAGATCGGCCAGTAACCTCAAATTCGAGACACGGCTCCCTGCTCACGAATGGATCGCCAAGCGACACCGGCCCCTCGGTGTAATGTGGAAAGACCGTCGAAAGCCGCGCCAGCCGATGCGTACGACCGCGGCCGGCTTCGTTTAGTAGAAGCATCGCGCCTACCCGACTCGGATCTGGGTGCCACAAAATGGTGAGCGCTGGTAGGGCGGGCAGGGAGGCCGCGACGATCGACTGGGTCGTCCCTGTCAACGTCGTCGAATCCGCATCCTCAGTCATTAAAGGAAGCCTAACGGCGGGAGAAAGCTTCTCAAGACGCAGGAATACGCGAACGCAGTTGTACGTTGGCCACTCGGAAATGCCGGGAACGCTTGCCGAGGCATATCGATAATTACAGCGTGAATGGTCTTCGACGGGAGCTTCAGGGACGCTCACCATGAGTAGAACGCTAACGACCACTGTCAACGGCACGGGCACAACCCCGTCCTTGGTTTGGCCGCCGTCCCCCTACGTCACCACCGCGGAAGCTGCGGCCTATTTGAGGTACCGGTCGGGCTCCGCAATCCGCAACCTCGTTGCCTCTGGCCGTTTGGTTCCGGCCGGCCGGCGTGGCCGCACATATCTATTTCGGACCGAGGATCTGGACGCTATGCTTTCGTCCCATGGCGCTCCTGTGTCTCGGATGGGAGCAACGAATGAGAACGAAATATCCGGGAATTCAGCAACTACCCGACGGCCGCAAACGGATCCGCCTGCGAGTCGTCGACCCAAGGACGGGGCGGAACAAGGAGGTAGACAAAATCATCTCGGGGACGGTTCAGGAGGCGGCGAAACTCCGCGAGGAGTGGCGCTTGCTGATCAGCAACTCCGACCACGTGGCGAAGGACGTTCCACGCCTGGGCGCCTACGCCGAATCGTGGATCGCGTCCAAAGCGCTGCGCCTTAAGCCGTCGACGGCGACGTGGTACGCCCAGCGGCTCGACGATCACGTCATCCCCGTGTTGGGTGAGTTCTACCTGGACAAGCTCACGCACGAGGACCTGCGAACGCTACAGGCCACGCTGGCCAAGAAGATGGCCGCATCTTCCGTCAATGGCGTGATGGCGGTGGTCAAGATGTTGGTTGGGGATGCGTCGGTAGACTACTGCCTACGCAATCCTGCCCAGCGCTTGCGGTCACTACCGATCCGGACCTGGAATGATGAAGACCCAAATATCCTAAGTGCGGAAGAGCTCGGATGCGTTCTAGAGGAGATCAAGCGGTTGGCGCCACAGCATCATCCGCTTGCCATGACATTGGCCCTCACGGGTCTGCGTTTCGGCGAAGCGAGCGCGTTACGGTGGGAGGACATCGACGAAGCGGCGGGGCTGATCCGCATTCGACGTGCCCAGTGGAGGGGAAGGGTATCGACAACGAAGACCGGAAAGATCCGATCGGTGCCGTTGGTCCCCGAGCTGGCCGCCGTCCTATGTGACCACCGGAAGCGGTTGATCGCGGTGGAGGCGCCGGGCTTGGGGGAGGGGTGGGTGTTCCCTTCGAACGTTGGAAAGCCGCACGCGAAGGAGATCCTACGCAAGCCCCTGGGGAAGGCGCTCAAGGCCGCCGGCATCAAGCGACACTTCACGCAGCACGGCTTGCGGCGGACGTTCAACAACCTATCGCGCCAGATCGCAGGCGAGATCGTCACTAGGTCCATCACGGGTCACGTTACCCAGTCCATGACGGAGCACTACTCGCACGTAGGCGGCGCCGAGAAGCTGGCGGCGGCTGGTCAGATCGTGCGCTTGGTGCTCGCCGATCGGAGTGGGGATCAAGGTGGGGATCGCGGTGGGGATACGAGCGTGAGTAGCGGTGGGGATCAAGGTGGTCGGCCCGTAGAGGATGCACGTTCAACGGCCGCAGAGGGGGAAACGCCGCCAAAGTGGGGATCTAGGTGGGGATCGATCGAGGAAAAGAAAAAGGCCACCCTGGGTGAGGTGGCCTAAATGCTCGGTACTACTTGTGAAATTGTTGTGGAGCTGAACAGGATCGAACTGTCGGCCTCCTGAATGCCATTCAGGCGCTCTCCCAGCTGAGCTACAGCCCCATACCCCTTGCGGAGTAGCGGAGTAACTACCAGTCGCCCGGCTCGGCGTCAACACTAAGTGAAGGTCCGGGAGGGGTCCTTCAGATTCCCGCGGCCGAGCGCCGCCTGGCCAAGCTCGTCGGCATTCTCGCGCCATCCGATCGCACCGGCACACCACGGCTTGACAGCGCGGGGCAGGGTGGCAGATTCTTCCTCCCTTTTCGGGGCCACTTCCGGGCCTTGGAACGAAACATCAGGAGAATCCATGGCAACGATCGATTTCGGTGGAGTCAAAGAAGAAGTCATCACGCGCGAAGAGTTTCCGGTCAAGAAGGCGCTCGAGGTACTCAAGAACGAGACCATCGCGGTGATCGGCTACGGCGTCCAGGGCCCGGCCCAGGCCCTCAACATGAAGGACAACGGCTTCAACGTGATCATCGGCCAGGCGTCCTCGTTCAAGCGCGACTGGGATCGCGCCATCGCCGACGGCTGGGTGCCCGGCAAGACGCTCTTCGAGATCGAAGAGGCCGCAGAGAAGGGCACCATCATTCAGATGCTGGTCTCGGACGCCGCGCAGAAGGCCATCTGGCCCGCGGTCAAAAAGCACCTCAAGAAGGGCGACGCCGTCTACTTCTCGCACGGTTTCTCCATCGTCTATAAGGATCAGACCGGCGTGATTCCGCCCGCCGACGTGGACGTCATCATGGTTGCGCCCAAGGGCTCGGGCCTGAACGTGCGCCGCAACTTCCTGTCGGGCGCTGGTATCAACAGCAGCTTCGCCGTCGAGCAGGACGCCACTGGCCGCGCCAAGGATCGCGCCATGGCGCTCGGCATCGCCGTCGGCTCGGGCTACCTTTTCCCGACCACCTTCAAGCAGGAAGTCTTCAGCGACCTGACCGGCGAGCGCGGCGTGCTCATGGGCGCGCTGGCCGGCATCATGGACGCGCAGTACGACGTGCTCCGCGCCAACGGCCACAGCCCCAGCGAGGCCTTCAACGAGACCGTCGAGGAGCTCACGCAGAGCCTCATCCGTCTCGTCGACGAGAACGGCATGGACTGGATGTACTCGAACTGCTCGGCCACCGCTCAGCGTGGCGCCCTCGATTGGCGCCCGCGCTTCAAGCAGGCCGTCATGCCGGTCTTCGAGTTGCTCTACGATCGCGTCTCGTCGGGCAAGGAGTGCACCCGCGTGCTCGAATCGACGGGCGGCGCCGACTACCAGCAGCGGCTTGGCAAAGAGCTGGCCGAGCTCGGCAACAGCGAGATCTGGCGCGCCGGCAAGGCGACCCGCGCTCTCCGTCCCAAGGAGGCGGCCAAGGCCATCTCCGCCGACACCAAGGGCATCGGCGGCCGCAGCGAGAACTAGAGTAGGCTGCTGATTCATTCGAAACGCGAGCGCTTTGGCGCTCGCGTTTTTTATGGTGCGCTTACGTTCCGAGGAGTGTTTCCAAATCGACGACCGTCACGTTCGCGACGGATGCCTTGGGCTTCGATTTTAGAAACAGGCGCCGCCTGATGGTCGCGTTCTTGGGATTGGGGAAGTGGGGAATCTTCTCGAGTAGACATGCTTCGATGTTTGCTTCGACGGAGCGCACGTCGTCGAGATAGCGCAGGTACAGGGGAATGCCACCGCACACGAAGTACGCAAGAGCCTGATCGACCGGGCCATAGCCGGGGTGAAATCTCACCGCCTCGCCGAAGCTGAACGGACGCAACAGGATCTGCGCGGTTCGCCGGCCGTAAAGCGGGCTTTTTTTCGCCGAGCACCTCGCGCTCCATGAAGCCGATGAAGGAGCCGCATAAGATCACCATGACTCTTCCCGAGTCGCGCCACGAGCGATCCCATAGCTCTTGCAGGATCGACGGCAGCTCGGGGCACGAATCCACCAGCCACTGGAATTCGTCGAAGGCCAGGATCAATTTGTCCAATTTGCCCAGCTTGCCCTCGGCCTTGGCCGTCACCTGCACGAGCGCCGTTCTCCAGTCGTTCGTGGGCAGGTGGGCGAGCAACGGCTCGTCGAGCACACGGGCCGCGTCTTCGATATGCGGGATGTTCCCCGCCTATCGTCGCGCGCTCCCTCTTCGACATTCCAGGTGCAGCGGCGACGAGGTTTCGCTAGATCAAACACAAATGCTTCTTCCTAGATCCGCGCTTGCATCCAGCATCACGGCGCAGATCGGACCCACCAACACCGGAAAAACCCATCGCGCGGTCGAGCGCATGCTCACGCACGAGACCGGCATGATCGGGTTGCCGCTGCGCCTTTTGGCGAGGGAGATCTACGATCGCGTGACCGCACGGGTGGGCGAGGGCGCAGTCGCGCTCATCACCGGCGAGGAAAAGCGCATGCCGCCGCATCCGCGCTATTTTGTCTGCACCGTCGAGGCGATGCCGGCCAAACGCGACGTGGATTTCCTGGCGGTCGACGAGATTCACCTGGCGGGTCACGTCGAGCGCGGGCACGTGTTTACCGACCGCCTGTTGCATTGGCGAGGCCGACTGGAAACCTGGTTTCTTGGCGCGGACACGATTCGTCCGATTTTGGAGCGCCTGGTTCCGACGGCGACCATCGAACGCAAACCGCGCCTGTCGCAGCTGTCGTGGGGCGGGAACATGAATTTGCGGGGGCTGCCGCCGCGGACCGCCGTCGTCGCCTTTTCCGTCGATCGTGTGTACGAGCTGGCAGAACGGTTGCGGGCACGGCGGGGTGGCGCGGCGGTCGTCATGGGCGCCCTGTCGCCCCGGGCGCGCAACGCCCAAGTCGCGCTCTACCAGTCGGGCGAGGTCGACTACATGGTGGCCACGGACGCCATCGGCATGGGCCTGAATATGGACGTGGACTGTGTGGCGTTCGCCGATTTGCGCAAGTTCGACGGCCGCAAGCTGCGCGACTTGGAAGACGCCGAGCTAGCACAAGTCGCCGGGCGCGCCGGCCGCCACCACAATAACGGCAAGTTCGTCACCCTGGCGCCCTTGCCCGAGCTGCTGCCATCCACGATTCGCGCCATCGAGGATCACCGCTTTCCGGCGCAAACGCAGGTGTTCTGGCGCAACAGCGACCTCGACTTTCAAACGCTCGATACTTTGACCGCTTCCTTGGCGCGGCGACCGCCTCACGCGTGTCTGGAATTAATAACCGATGCCGACGATACGCGGGCGCTCGCGCGCCTGTCGGACGACGCCGAGATCGTGGCCCGCTGTCGGTCGAGTAAGAACGTCGAGCTTCTGTGGCAGGTGTGCCAGATCCCCGACTTTCGTCAACTTCAGCTCGACGATCACTTCAAGCTACTGCGCGCGGTTTTCCTGCAGCTGTCCGGCCCGCGCGGGCGACTTGAAAAGGACTGGATCTCGCGCCATTTGCAGCGCCTGTCGGATCTCGTGGGTGACATCGACACGCTGCTGGCGCGCATGGCCTTCATTCGAACCTGGACGTACATCACGCACCATACCCGGTGGCTGGACGATGCTCGCAGCTGGCAAGAGCAGGCGCGGGCGCTGGAGGACAGTCTCAGCGATGCCTTGCACGCCCGCTTGGTGGCTCGCTTCGTAGATGCGGGCTCCAAGCGGGGACGCGTGCGTACGCCAGCGCGCGGAGGATTTGCCGATCAACTTCGGCACGCGGTCGTGCAAGGCAGCAGCGAAGCACTTGCGAGCACCGGCACCGAGGCGTGGCAGAAGTGGATTGACGAATTGGTCGAGGCCGGCAGCGATCGCTTCGGGCTCGGCGAGGATGGCGAGATTCTCGGCGACGGCCGAACGCTTGGTCGCATGTCGCGCGGGAACGATCGCCTGCATCCCGAAGTGACGGTGACGCTTGGCGAGCTGGGGCCGGGAGCCAAGCTGCGGCTGCAGCGCCGGATGGTGGCGTGGACCCGTGACCTGGCCGAGACCCTGCTGGCACCGCTTCGCGATCCGCATCTGGCGAAGCTCAGCCCGGCGGCCCGCGGGATTGTCTACCAGCTCGAACAAGGGCTGGGCAGCGCGCTTGCGGCCGATGCCCAGGAGCAACTCGGACGCACCGATCAGTCGGATCGCAGCCGGCTGGGGCGCGCAGGCATCAAGCTCGGCCGACGGGTTCTTTACGCTCTTCCGCTGCTAGAGCCCGAGGCCCTGTTGGTTCGCGCCGCTTTCTGTCGAGCGTATCTCGGTCGCGGCAATGGTCTCGGCATTCCCACCGCCGAGACCGCTTTCTTTCTTCCTTCTGCCGACGTCGACGACGAGACGTGCTTGGCCCTGGGCTTTCCGGTCGTCGCGGGTGTCGCCATTCGTGGCGACGAGGTCGAATTCCTCATCGCGCGCCTCGCCGCGGGCGCCCGCCCCGCCTTCATTGCAAGGCGGCTCGGTTGCGACGCCGACCTCGCAGCAGAAATCGCCCTTGCGCTTTCGAATCGAGATCGTCGTCGGCGGTAGCGTCCGTGTAGACTGCGCCACCCATGCAAGTCGAGTCGTATGACGTCGCGGACATCGTGGACGTTTTGATCATCGGCGCCGGTCCCGGCGGGCTTTCCTGCGCGCGCGCCCTGGCGGCATCCGGCAAGCGCGTGGTGGTCCTGGAAAAAAGCCAAAGCCTGGGCAAAAAAATCTGCGCAGGCGAGCTGACCGCCAAAGTGCTGCCCGACGAGACCTTCGACCGCGGCCGGCCGTGGACTGAAATTCACGTGGGCACCGATCAGGCGTGCCACAAGCTGGCGTTGCCGCGCCCCTTCGCCTGGACGACCGGGCGCTTCGGCATCGAAAGCCATTTGCTCAAGGGCTGCGATGCCGAGATCCGCTTCGACGAGCCGGTGCAGAAGATCACCGCCGAGTACGTCGAAACGCGCACGCGCCGCTACGCCTACCGCACGCTGGTGGGTGCCGACGGCGCCAATTCGGTCGTTCGACGCTACCTGCAGCTGCCGCGCGAAAGCGTCGTGGGGTGGGCCTATCACTTCGTCGTCGATCAGCCGGCCACCGAGTTTCACATCTACTGGCTGCCGCGCATGTTTCCCGCCGGCTACGGCTACATGATGTCGCGCAGCCGTGATCAAACGATGGTGGGGATCGCTTTCGCGGGCGACCGCTTCGACCGCGACGTCGCCGAGCGGGCAGGCCGCTGGGTGGCGGAGCGTTTCGGTCTCGACGTCTCGGGGCTGCGCCACGAAGCCGCGAAGGGCAACGCCGACTATCGTGGCTGGCGCTTCGGGAACGTCTTTCTCGTCGGTGAGGCCGCAGGCTTGCTGAATCCCCTGTCTACCGAAGGCATCTACTACGCGATTCGCAGCGGTGAAGGCGTGGGCAAGTTCCTGCGCGGCGATGCGGATGGCGAGCGCATCGTGCGCCACCTGGCCCGCATCCACCGCAAGCAGGCGCGCATCTTCAAGCTGGTCACCAACAAGAGGTTGCCATTTTGTTGGATGGTCGATTGGATCATGCGGGATCCGCGCAAGGGTCTGCGACGCTGGCTCCTCGAGTGGGTGCTCTACTGGCTGATGGACCGATCCGCCTGACCCCTCGGCCGCGGCGAAAAAGATCGGGCGGCGCTCTTAAGACCTGCTACTAGCGTGCCGAAGTACCGTTAACGTCGTCGTGTATTCTATTGGCTCCATAGGTTCGGCGCAGGAGGTTGCGCCCGTCGCTTTGGGTGGCAATCGTCGCGACGGAGCGGCTCGTCAGCCTGGCGCCTCGGGTGGACAGAGCTCCACAGCCTCGGGCTCGTCGGCGGCCGATAGCGCGGTTTCGCCAGCGACGTCTGACGTGAAATAGCTCACGCCGGACGAGCAGCGCCTTGTGAAGGAGCTCGCTCAAACCGACGAGCACGTGCGCGCCCACGAGGCAGCTCATCAGTCTGCGGCCGGCAGTATGGGCGGAGCGGTTTCGTTCACGTACGAAACTGGTCCGGATGGAAAATCGTACGCCGTGGGCGGCGAAGTACCCGTCGACTTGTCGTCGGGGCGGACACCAGAAGAGACGATCGCCCGGGCGCAGCAGGTGCGAGCTGCGGCGCTGGCTCCGGCCGATTCTTCCCCGCAGGATTTGTCGGTTGCGGCGGCAGCGTCCCAGATGGAGGCCATGGCGCGTGCGCAAATGTCACAAGAGCAGCTCGATGCCCAGCGGACCGGTTCTGATACCAAGGTGCCCGGAGAGGCCTCGACCGATGTTGGCGCTCAAGCCCTCGCGACGATTTCGGCGCTGCAGGTCGACCGCTCTGCGAGCGGAGCCAGCCAAGCCCAAGCGCAGCACCTTGCGGCACTCGCAGCTGCCGCGTACCGAATGGAATAGCGGGCGAAGCGTCCGCGCGGGTTCGCAAACAATTATCGTCTGACGCGAGCGCGGGCATGGCACAATGACGGCGCTGGGTCGCACGGTCCAGGCAACGCTTCCAGCTCAAGTCCGCCCGAAAAAACGACGAAAACTAGTCTTGGGGAAGGGCGCTTGCTGGCCCAGGAAAGTCCGGCCCACTCGCCGCCCAGCCCGACCCACATTCCCCGCCAAGGGAGGTTTCCGTGAACGCTGTCAAGATTCGCAAAGTTTTGGTGGTCGAGGACTCGCGCCTCATCCACAAGATGTACGAAGTGATGCTCCGGCCGTGCATGCTCATTGCGGCGCACGACGGGCGCGAAGGTCTGACCCGATTGGCGGAGAACCCCGATGTCGACGTGATCATTCTCGACATCAACATGCCGCACATGACCGGGCTCGAGTTTCTGGGTCAGGTGAAGGCCAAACCCGAATTTGCCGGCATTCCGGTGATTATCGTGTCCACGGAAGGCAAGGAAGAAGACGTCGCCCGCGGCTTGAAAGCGGGCGCCATCGCTTACCTCAAGAAGCCCTTCCAGCGCGAAGACCTGCTGAAGATCATTGGCCGCCTCACCGTCCAGCCAGGGTCTGCCTGAAAGCGGGAGATGTTATGACGGACGCATCTCGCAAGCCCGGCTACTCGGACGACCCACTCGCCACGCTCATGCGCGCGCGCCAACTGGTCCACGATGCGCAGGCGGCCATCGACGAGGCCCGCAAGTCCGTCGAGCTGCAGCGCGCCTCCAAGGAGATTCCCGCGCAAGAGGCTCTTCTGGCGAAGGCTGAGAACGAGCGGGAGGAGCTGGCAACACGACTGGTCGAAGTGGAGCATCAGGTGGGCCGCCTCATGACCTTGTACGTGGCGACCTATCAGCTGCACGCGACGCTGGATCCGGCGGAAGTGCAATCGACCATCGCCGAGATCGCCGTGAATCTTCTGGGCGCCGAGCAGTTCGCGCTGCTGTTGCGCGACGAAAATGAAGGCGCACTGGAGATCAGGCTGCAAGAAGGCGCCATTGACGCCACCTGGTCGCAGGCCACGAAGTACGTCGGCGGGGATCCGCTCATCGATGCCTCGATGGAGGACGGCGTCCTGCGCTTCGGTCCGGTGGAAGGCTCGCCCGTTCTCGTGGTCGTGCCGTTGCGCGTGCAGGACGTCGCTGTCGGCGCGCTGGTCATCACCAAGCTTTTCGAGCACAAGGGAAAGCTCGAAGAAGAAGATCGCGAGTTGCTCGACCTCCTCGGCGCGCACGCCGCTTCGGCGCTGTTCGCTTCGCGCGTGTATTCCAAGGCAGCCCGCAAGCTGCGCACGCTGGAGGGACTTATCAAGTTGGTCAAACAAGGTTGACGGAAGGGGCAGCCGCCCCGCGGGAAACGTTATGAGCTTCCGAGGCATGATCGAAGACGTAGCGGTTGCGGACGTGATGCAACTGATTCGCTTGGGCGGTCACTCGGGCACGCTGACGGTGAACGACGGCAACGAGGAAGGCTTCGTCGGCTTCGAGCGCGGACGCATCGTGAGCGCCTGGAATCCCCGTTCGCGGCGACTTGGCGAGCTGCTCGTCGCTGCGGGCGCCATCGACGAGTCGACCCTGCTGCGTGGGCTGGAAGCGCAAAATACGGAGCGGCCGCGGCGGAACATCGGGCAGGTGCTGGTGCGCTTGGGCGGCACGACGCCCGAGGCTATCCGAGACGTAATGACTGCCGAGATCGAACGCGTGGTCGGTGAGATCCTTGCGTGGAAGAGCGGCACCTTCGACTTCGCCATCGACGACCTCACGCCCGTGGTCGAGGTAACTCAGTTCACCGGAGCGCCCAAGGTCGACCTCGATACGCAGACGGTGCTGATGGAGGCGTTGCAGCGCGCGGAGGATCCTCGCCAAACGCGCGAAACGTCGGCCGTGAAGGCAGAGAGCGAGCCCGCCGCGGCCATCGCCGAGTCGAATAGCAGCGCGCTCGACCTCAGCGAAGGCGACGGCGCTGGTGACGGGGCGGCGCTCGACATGCGCGCCACAGGCGAGCTTCCCCGTGCGCAGCCGGAAGAACACCTTGGTCGCGAGCCGACGCCGGAGCCCGAGAGCGATCGGCCACGCTACCAGCTGGTCTCACCGGACCTCGAGCTGCTGGCGCGTCTTGGCGAGCTCTTAAGCGCGAGTAGCGATCGCATTTCTGCCGTCTCGCTGCGCGACGCCGGCACCTCGCTGCTCGGAGAATCGCCGCCCATCGTCGTGGTGGATCTGCGCTATCAGGTGCACGGTCTCAGCACCCTCGCGGCTTTGTGCCGATCGCGGCCACGCGCCGCGGTCATCGCGCTCTTCGAAGGACGTGCGCCGCTGCGCGAGATGTACAAGTCGGGGGTTCTGTCGGTCACCTCTCCCAAGCCAGAAACCGTGGTTGCCTGCTTGCAGTCGGCGGCCCGGCAACGCAAGTACATGATCGTAGAGGACGCCATCACCGAGGGCGTCCGCGCGAGCTTTGCGCGTCTTCGCCGGATCATCGCCGACTTGCGCTCGGGCTTGCTCGGCACCTCCGTATCGTCGAATCTGATGGCGGCGGTTGCCGAATCGCTCGATCGCGGCGTGCTGCTCGTTCCCCATCTCGACCGTCTGGTCGCGATCGGCGCCTTTGGAAAGACGGCGTGGGGTGCGTCGCTCGCGAAGACGACGCAAGGTCTTATCTTGAACGTCGGCAAGAGCGGGGCTTTCAAAGAATGCCTCCATGACAGTCGCTCGCGCCGCTTGCCTTACGACGACGCGAACTTTCCGCAGGCATTCTTGGAGGCGGTCGACCGGCCGCGCACCGGCCAATGCGCCATCCTTCCCGTGCCGGGCAGCGAACGCGTGATTGCGACGATCTATCTCGACAATGGGACACGCGATCGAAGCATCGGCGACATCGAGATCTTCGAGCTGGCGTCGTTCCAATTGGGGCTGGCGCTGGAGAATGAATTCCTGCGCCGGTCGAGCCCCAAACCAGACGCTACTTCGGCTATTCTGGCGACACGCAAAGCGGGCTAGCGGGTACCGCATGGAAGATCTCTTCGCATCGCTGGTGAAGGACTTCGTCGACGAGACGGAGCCGCTCGCGCAGAGAGCGAGCGCCCTGGTGCTGAAGCTGGAGCAGGCAAGCGGCGAGGAAACGAAGCCGCTCGTGCGCGCGTTGCGGGGCGAGCTGCACACGCTCAAGGGCAACAGCGCCATGATGGGCTTTGCGCCCATCGAAAAGGTCGCCCACCGATTGGAGGACATTTGTGCCGAGATGGCGGCGCCGAGCTCGGCACAGCGGCGTGCGCAGATTCAGCTCTTGCTCGACGGATGCGACTTGCTCTTGGCCCTCATTCACGCGTCCTCGAAAGGGACTGTGGATCTCGCCGCCGCGGAGACTTTCTTGCAGCGGATGGCACCGTCCGATTCGAAGCCGGGCCTTGCGAATGCGGCGGCGCCAGCGCCGAGCACGCCGCCAGTCGCGCTGGCTGCCACGGAAAGCGACGAGGCGCGCGGCTCGACCCGAATTGCCGACGACGACATCGACGGACTTCTCGAGCTCGCTGGCGAGACCATCGTCGGCCAAATCGACCTGACTCGCGTCCACAGCCGGCTCGCCCGAGGTCGCTTCGAGCCGAGCGATATCGCACTCATGGACCAGATCCTACTCGCGCTTGGCCGTACCAGCCGCGACATGCGCCATCGGCTGTTGCGACTGCGCTTGGCCCCCATCGCCATGCTCTTCCGACGCTTCGAGCGCTTCGTTCGCGATCTCGGGCATGAGCGCGGCCAAACCATCGAGCTGGTCATTCAAGGCGGCGAAACCGCGGTCGACCGTGCGATCATCAGTCGGCTCTACGAGCCCCTAGTGCACATCGTGCGCAATGCCGTCGCCCACGGCATCGAGCCCGCCACCGAACGGGTAGCGCTCGGAAAACCGCAGAACGCGCAGATTCTGCTTAGTGCCCGCCTGCGTGAGGGTCGCGTCCATGTTTCGGTAGCCGACGACGGTCGCGGGCTCGACTTGGCCGCCATCGCCGCCAAGGCAAAAGGCCAAGGCATCGACACCACCAACCTTCCAGAACGCGATGTGCAGCGGTTGATTTTCCAGGCCGGGCTCTCGACGGCGTCGTCGGTCTCCAAGCTCGCCGGTCGCGGCGTCGGTCTCGATGTCGTGGCCAGCGTCGTGCAAGGGCTGGGCGGCAGTATCGATGTGCGCTCGACGAGTGGCCGTGGAACCATGTTCGTGCTGGACCTACCGGTCACCGTGTCCCTGCAGAAAGCCCTGATTTTCGGCGTCGACAGCGAGACCTTTGCCATTCCTACCGGCTTCGTGGTCGACAGCATGCCGAACCGGGAGAAAGATCTGCAGGCCATCAACCGCGTGCTGCTTTGCTCGTGGCGTGGGGATTTCGTGCGCGCCACCGACGCCGGCCGGCTGCTCGGCTGTCAGGGACTGGCGGAGGCGTGGGCCCGTCCTTACGCGATCGTCATGCAGGCTGGAAACAAGCGCGGCGCCCTGCTGGTGGACTGGCTGTCGGGCGTGCAGGAGATCGTCGTCAAGCCGCTCGACGAAACCTTCGCTGGTTCTACGATGATCGCTGGGGCCACGGTGCTGGCGCAGGGTAGGGTGGTTCCCATCCTCGACTGCGTGGACGTCGTTCGTCGCATCAGCGCCGCCTTGTTGCCGGAAGCGCCCAAGGCCAATGCCACGGAGGTGACCTACGATGTCTTCTGAAGACTCGTTGCCGAAGCATCCGGGCGCCGATTCATCCGATTCGCTGTTGGCGTTTGCCGACGCCCTGTTAGCCAAGACGCCGGGGGAGCCAGGACAGAAAGGCCTCGAGATTCGCCAGTACGTCACCTTCTTCCTGCGCGACCACGAAATTGGCCTGCCCATCTTGCAGTGTCGCGAGATTTTGCGGCCCTCGGCCATTACGCGCGTGCCCGAGGCGCCCGCGTACGTGCGTGGCATCGTGAACCTTCGCGGCCGCATCGTGCCGGCCGTCGATACGCGGGCTTGTCTCGGCTTCGAACCGGCACCGCTCACCGCCCGATCGCGTTTGCTCGTCGTCGAGGTCTCCGCCCGTCAGTTCGCGCTGGTGGTCGATCGCATAAGTCGTATCGTGAAGCTGGCAACATCGGACATAGACGTTCGAGCGGTCGAGGCCGCGGTGCCTTATGCTGTCGGGGTTGCACGGCTCGGCGGTACCGCGATTTTTTTGACAGACGTAGAACGCATCCTGCATCGGGGAATTGTGTCACCATCGTCCACGGAAAAGGGTGAACCCGCATGAGCACGCAGAAACCCAGCGAACCACCGGCCTCCGTCTCGCGGGGGATGAACCGGATCGCGCAGGTGCGCCGCCGTTGGTGGCCCGAGCGCATCGAGGGCGCGCCGATTCTGCGCCATCTGTCGCTGTGGCAGAAATTGCTCATCATCGTGATCGTTCTGCTGACGCCGACGGCGCTGTTGTCATGGGATTTCGTCAATAAGAGCAGCGAAGAGATCGTGCGCATGCGCCGCGAGCTGTGCGTGGACGCATACGCGCGCCAGCTGAAGAGAATTCTCCGCGAGCAAGTCAGCCTGAACGGCCGCCTGCCGAGCGGCACCGAAGAGCAGGCAGGGACGCCCAAGGTCGTGATGGCAGCCGTGGACGAGCTGGCGACGCTCAACGCGAGCGGTTGTGGAATCGATGGCGGCCTCGTGCGCGTGCGCATGCCCGAGACGCTGGCCGAGTTGCGCGGGCTGGCCGTGCAGGCGAGCTCTCCGTCGGTGGACAAGGACGATGTCGTGCGCCGTATGCGAGAAGCTGTGGCGACTTGGTTTGCTCGTTTGGCACTGGTGGCGAGCGAAACGCAGATCTTGGATTCGAGCGGCCTTCACCTCGACGATGCGACGTTGCGGCGGCTGCCCGAGGCCGCTTGGCGCATCGAACGTTTGGTCGAGTTGGCGTCCGCGTGGTCGCATCGTCCGGAGGTTCCGCTGGCGGTGCGCGCCGAGCTGCTCAGTGTCGTCGATGGATTCGCCGGCGACCTGGCCGATCTCGAGCGTGACCTTCGCGGCGCAGGTACTACTCCGTCCGCAGCGAGCGCCGCTATTCCCTTGCAGGAGTCCCTTGCCTCAGGACGCCGGGCCGTCTTGGGCGGGCGGCAGCTGGCGGCAAGCGCCATCGGCAAGGAAAGCGACAGCGCGGCCTCGGCGCTGGGCGGGCTCGCCTTCTCGGCGCTCGAATCGTTGCTCGCGACGTTCGATGCGGCGCTCGCCGCTCGGCGCGCCGATTTGCAGGAGAGGGTGGCCACGCAGGAAGATCAGCGGAGCCGCACGATCCTGCTGGTGTTGGTCGCGGTCCTCGCCGCCGCTGGATTGGTCTCGGTCATCGTTCGCAGCATCACCGCGCCCATCAACTTGGCGGTCGAGTCCGCCAACAGTCTCGCCGAGCAGAACTTCGCCATCGAGATCGGTGAGACGCGTTCGACCGACGAGGTTGGCCAATTGCTGGTTTCCATGCGTACCATGGCGGCGAACCTTCGCTCGACCATCGGATCGATCCTGGACGCCTCGCGCACTGTGGCGGCGGCATCCGAGAGAATCTCGCTGTCGGGCAGTCGACTCGGCAAGGGCACGGAGACGCAGTCCATCGCGACGGCTGCCACCTCCGCCAGCATGGCGCGGATTGCCGAACAGATTCAGCAGCTCTCTCAGACGGCGGGCTCGCTGTCCGCGAGCGTGGAAGAGACCACGACGGCCTTCCAGCGCATGTACGAAACCCTCGAGCGCACGGCCTTGCACGGTCAAACGCTGCTGGCATCGTCGCAGGAAGCAACCATGCACCTGGCGGGCTTGACCAGTAATATTGCTCAGGTCACGGCGCAGGCGCGCACGGCCAACGAAATGTCGAAAGCGACCCTCGGATCCGTCAAATCGGGCAGCGAGGCCTTGCAGCGATCTATCGGCGCGATCGGCGACCGCGCCCAGGAGATCAGTAAGATCCTACGGCTCATCGAGGAAATTGCCGATCAGACCAACATGCTGGCGCTCAATGCCGCCATCGAAGCCGCGCGCGCGGGCGAAGCCGGGCGCGGTTTTGCCGTGGTCGCGGACGAGGTCAAGCGGCTGGCCGAACGAAGCGCCCAGTCCACGCGCGACATCGGCGCCATCATCGAGAGCGTGCAGAAGGACGTCGGCTCGGCAGTCACGCTGACCGACGAGGTGCTGGTGGGCATGATGGCCTCGATCGATCGCACGTCGACCATCATCGCGGCCAGCGCGCAGGCGACCGAGAGTCAGAGCGAAGCAGCTCGGCAAACCTTGCGAGTGGCGGAAAACATGTCGGGCTTGGCCCAGCAGATTGCCGTCGCGGCACGGGAAAACGCCGGGAGTGCCGCCGAAATCGTAACCGCATCGAAGCGCATGAGCGCCCTCACGAGCTCGATGCTCGACGCCACCATGGAACAGAAGCGCGGCGGAGAGACGGTCGTCAAATCCACAGACTCCATTTCCGAGGTCGCGCGCCAGAACATGCAGGTTGTAGAGCAGCTCAACGTGGCAGCGAAGGATTTGGCGGCCGAAGCTGAATCGCTGCGACAACGGATGGAGACTTTTACGGTATGACGGACAAGGTAGGGCCGGCCCAATCGCTCGATGAAGCCCTGCTGGCGGTGCTGGGTGAGGGCGGCGCTATCCAGCGCCTCGGTCCCGATGGGGACGGTGCGGGCGATCCCCGCGACCCGCGCTTGCCGTCGAGTGGGAACGACGAGAATGCTCGCCGCAACTCCATCTTGGATGCGCTGGCACGCGGTGGCAGCCGCAACATCTCGACCCTGCTTGCGGCCTTACGCAGCACCGACGACGACGTTGCCATGTACGCGGCGACGGCACTCGGCGAGGCGCGCGATCCCGCAGCGGTTCCGCACCTCATCCGGCTGCTTCAGCATCCCGATCTGAACGTCGCGCAGGCTGCCATCGATGCGCTCGGTAAGCTGCGAGCGCTTTCCGCTGCCGCCCCCATCGAGGCCATGCTGGAGGCCGATCCTTGGTTACGCTTTGCAGCCGCACACGCGATTGGTGAAATCGCCCACCCGGGCAGCGTGCACGCCCTCATGCGGGCGGCGGCCGATCCCGCAATTTCCGAATTAGCGATCGAGGCGCTGGGCAAGATCGCAACCGTGTCTTCTGCCGTCGTGCTCACCGATCTTCTCGTCGATCGCGGTAATGCGCAGAGTTTCGATGCTTGTCTGCTCGCGCTCGGGACGTGCCTTAGCGGCATGCCGGACTCGGCGGGACTCGAAACGACGCGGGCCTGGCAACGGCTGCTCTCGTCCACCGCGTCGGGTATTCACCGTCGGTTGCTCGATATCCTGGTCGCTCGAGATGTCGAGCTCGATGGCGCCATCGATCGGCACTATCTCAAAGAGGCCGCGATTGCCGTGATTCGAATTCTCGGTTTACCGGAGCTTCTCGCTGGGCTGGTGGAGGCAGCGTGGGACGTGGCTATCGGGGAACCCCTGCTCGACGCGGTTCTCTTCGCGGGCGAGGCCATGCGTCCGTGCGTGCTGGCTGGGCTTGCTCACGTCGATGCGGACGTACGCGTCTTCTGCGCGACGGCGACGGCGGCGCTGGGACTTGCCGACAGTTGCGAGGCGTGTGCGGTGCTACTCGGCGCACCCGAGCCGCGGGTGCGGGTGAGCGCCCTGCGTGCACTCGGCAGCCTTGCCACCGAGAGATTCATGCCGGCCATGATCGCGCGTTTCGCGGATCCCTTCGAAGGCGTGCGTTCGGCTGCGGTACGCTCTCTCGGGGCGATGGACGCGGCGCTTGCCACCTCCGCGCTGCTCGCGGACGAGGCTTTTGCCCACGCGCACGCGGCGTTGGTTCTGCAAATCATGCGAAGCGCTCCGCATGCGGCGCAGAGTCCGTTCGTCCGCCAGGCATTGTCGGATCCGCGCGACGACGTTCGCCGCGCGGCGGTTGGCGTGCTGGCCGCGAACGACCAAACTGACGTGGCGGAGGAGCTCGCGCCCTTGCTCGACGATCCGTCGGTCGTGGTCCGCGGCGAGGTGGTGCAGGCGCTGTCTCGACGGCGTTCGCACAAGGCGGCTGGTTTGCTCTTCGCCCGGCTCGAGCGCGACGAAGAAATGCGCGAGGCAATCTTGCGTGCCCTGGGGCGGGCGGGCGACAGCTGGACGGCGCGCCAGCTCATGGAGGTGTACGGACAGCACGAACCGTCCGTCCGTTTGCTCATCCTCGATGCCCTCGGGGCAATTACGGCGCCGATTGCCGAGCCGTTCTTGGCGCAGCGTCTTTGCGATGGCCAGCCCGACGTACGCAGCCGGGCCGTGGTGGCCATCGGTCAGTACGCGAGCGACGGCGCCGTCACGCGTCTCGTTCATGCCACGCGGGACACCGACGCACGCGTGCGGCTGGCAGCGCTCGAGTCCCTTTCGTCGTTTGCCGGCCGGCCCGCTGCGGTCGAAGCGTTCGAGCGAATGTGCCTCGATCCAGTGCCCGCCATCGCCGCCCTTGCACGTCGCTGCTTGCGCAAGGGCTAGGGTGTCTAGTCGCCGAGGCTCCGACGCAAATCGGCGGCTACTTCTTGGGCGGCGCGCTCTTGGCGCTGCCGCCGCCCTTGCCGAGTTTCTTCCACACGACGCTGTCGAGCGAGTAGCGGCCACAGCCGAGGAGCAGAACGGTCAAGCTTCCCGCCAAATACAGCCCCCAAAGCTCGCGCTCGTGCCAGGCGCTACCGTGGTACGTGGCCGCCAAAGCGAGCGCCGAGACGAAGGCGACGAGAAATGCGCCGACCCGTCCGAGAAGCCCCGTGGCCATCAAGATGCCGCCGACGAATTCGCCCGCAACCGTGACCATGAGGGCGTACTTGGAGCCGACGCCGAGCTGATCAGGGACGCTGCCGACCCTGCTGGCAAAGTGATGCAGTTTGTCCCAGCCGTGCAGGCAGGCCATGTTGACGCCGACCATGGCGCGCAGGACGAAAAGGACGATATTCGATGGAAGCTCTCGGCTGATAGCCACGGCCGAAGAGTCGCACAAAATCACCGCCGCCCCAAAAACTCGGCGGTTTTTGGTTGGTCGTTCCTCCGTGCTAGCATTTCCGGCCGAATGCCATCGGCGCCCTCACGCACAAAGGAAGTCCCATGAAACGACTCTTCATCACCGCGCTCATCAGTCTCGTCGCTGGACTCGTCCTTGGTGTCGTGGCGGCTCGTCGCATGCCACCCACGCGGGAACAGGTCGCCAACTACCTCAGCAACTTGAGCGTGGGCGAGCTGTCGGACTTCACGAAGCGGCTGACGGCGCAGTGGGGCTTTCAGGCTTTTCCGTCCCACTTCCTTCCCGGTTCGCCGAGCGCCGAGCCGGGCAAGTAGGCGTCGGTTTTCGAGGAGGTCAGGCGGACTCTGTCGGTTGCGCGCCATTCATCGCGGCCGTGACTTCCTCGACGGTCGGCAATGCCGAGCGTGCACCGAGGGAACGACACACGAGACCAGCGGCGGCGTTGGCAAAGGGTACGGCGCGTTCCAGCGGCCAGCCGTGAAGGTGTGCGAAGGCGAACCCGCCAGCAAAGGCATCGCCCGCGCCCGAGGTGTCGGCCACGAACACGTCGAGCGCCTCCTGCTCGACCAGTTTGCTGCCCTCGAGTCCCACGGCACCCGACTCGCCCATGGTGATGAGCGCGATGCGCGGCCCGAGGTTGAGGATTTCGCGCAGGCTGTCGCCCATATCGTCCGACGGTGCCAGCTCGTGCGCGAAGCGTTCGGAGCCGATGACGATATCGGAAAGAGAGAGCAGCTCGCCCATGCCACCCGAAAGCTGACTGGCGTTCAGCAGAACCGTGATTTCCTTGTCGCGCGCTTTTTCGGCGATGGCGGCTTGCAAGGCAGGCTGGGTGCCGTCGATCACCAGCATGGACGCTCCGGTGAGAAGGCCCGCCGGCAAGTCGCGCGGCGAGACGGGCGTGACGTTGCCGCGTGAACGAATGATCCGGCGGCGGCGCGTGAGCTCGTCAATTTCCAGAATCGAGACCGGGGAGACTTTGCCTTCCTCGATGGCAACCAGCGAGGTATCCACGCGAAGATTGCGCATGCTGCGCAGAATGAAATGGCCGTGTTCATCGTCAGCGATGCGGCCGAAGAACCTGGTTCGCGTGCCCAGAACCGCCATGGCGGCCAGCATGTTCGAGGCCGAGCCGCCTGCTTGCATGCTGAACACCGACGCCTCGACCAGGCGTTCGTCGATGCGGGGACAAACCAAGAGCAGGTCGACGGTGGCCAGGCCGACACCGACGACGACGCCCGTCTTTCCTGTTTTTCCCGTCTTTGCAGGCGACGGCCGCGCGGTCTTTTTCCGAGCGGGCGCTGGCTTTCGGCGAGCTGGCTGCTTGGACACGCCTTTATGGTACCACCGGCGCGGCGTTTTGTGGCTTTTCGGCGTTCTCCGCATCTTGCGCAGCCGAAGCCGGTAGCAAGGGCCGTCCCGCCGCCTTCTGCAAATCGATGTAGCGTTCGAGCGCCGCCACCGCCTTGGCGCAGCTCGCGTTGGCAAAGTACGACCGGCCCAGGTAATACAGCAGCTCGGGGCGCTTGGCAGCGTAGGAAGCGTCGTCGGCCAGCGGCTTCAGCTCGTCGATGGCGTCGCCATAGAATTCGGCTTTGTAGTCGAGAAAGCCGGTCAGCAGCGAGAAGTCCTTGCCCAGCTTGCCGCCCCAGGTTTGCTCGGGCCAGTCCTCGACGATTTTGAAGGCGCTCGCGTACTTGTTCTTCTCCACCTCCGCGACGATATCCTTGTATTCATCGGTCACTCGGCTGGCGACGTCGGCCGATAGGCCGGAAGGAATCACCGGGGGCGTCAGGCCTTCGTCTGGCGCCAGCGAAATCTCCGGGTCGCGGTCTTCGCGGGTGGCGACCAGATTGAGCAAGAGGCGGGAGTGCTCGACGACGGCATTCGGCTCCTTGCCTCGCGCTGCTGCCTCGGCACGCCCTTGCCACAGCTTGGCTTCTCGCGATTTTCCGTGGGCAAGCAGACTGCGCGCCAGTTGCGCCATGTCCGAGGCGCGGCTCTCGCCGTCATAGCCCTCGACCACGCCGGTGAGATGCCCGTAGGGCCACATGGGACCGTACACCTTGGCGAGGTACGGATCGTAGGCTTGGTAGCGCAGAAGATCCCGGGGCGCCGCGAATTCGATGAGTGCGTTGTCGTCGGTGTTGAGCTGGGCCCCGGCTGTGAAGGAGCGCACTTCCTCCGAGTTCAGGAGCAGGAACGCCGGCACGTCGTGCGGCGATTCGAAGCCGGCGCGTTTGGCCTCTGCCGCGGTGACCGGATTTTCGAAGGCGTGGGCAATCTTGCGAATGTCGAGCTCGATGGGCTTGCGACTGGCGATGAGGATCGTATCCGACGAAAGATCCTCGGCGGCAAACACCATGACGTAGGGAAACTCGCTGGCCAGCGTGCGGTAGATGGCCTTGATGTTCCACGGCGCCATTTCGTAAAGCTGCGCCCACTGGCAAAAGATGCCGTCGTCGGCCAGGCGCGCTTTGACCTCTTGGAAATACTCGCGGGTGAACAGGTTCGACACGCCGGTGATCCACGGGTTCGACGGCTGACTGATGAGCACGTCGTAGCGGTCGCTGCGTTGGCTGAGGAAGTTGCGTCCGTCGCCCGCGATGGCTTTCACCTTGGGATTTTCCGTCGGGCGATGGTTCACGTTGTCGAAGAAGTGCGCGGCTTCGTAAATGGCGGGTTCGAGCTCGACGACTTCCAGGCTGTCCAAGGGGTATTGCGTGGTGGCACCGGCGGTGACGCCCGAGCCGTAGCCGATGAGTGCGACTTTGGGCGCGTGGTCGTTGTCGTAAAGGAGTAGTGGCAAAAGGCCGACGCTGATTTGGGTCGGCATGTCGGCGTCGTTGGACGCGTCGACCTTGCCGTTGTTCTTCATCGAGAAGACCTTGCCCCACTGATCGACGGACACGGTGGTGGCGATCCCATCCTTGTAATAGACCAGCTTCGGTGTCTGCCATTTCTTCTTCTGGTGGCGCTTCTCGACCATGTCGATGTAGTCGCGCGCCATGGAAATGCGAAAAAATCCGATAGAAAAGTTGGTCAGGTTCCAGCGCGGCAGAAAGAGCGCTGCCACTGCCATGGCGACCGCGGTCCCGATTCCGATCAGCCGGCGACGTCTCGGCAACGCCGCAGCGACGGAGAACAGCAGGACTGCCAGGGCCAAATCGACGACGGCGGCAAGGTAGATTCCGCGCTGCAGACCGAGCTGCGGCAAGATCACGAAGCCCGAAAAGAACGAGCCGACGATCGCACCGACGGTGTTGAGCGCGTAGGCAAAGCCCACATCGCGTCCCACGGTGGCCAGGTCGCCGGTGACGATGCGAACCGTGATGGGGAAGATCGCGCCCATCAAGAAGGTCGACGGCAGCACGGTCAGGCAGGCGAGGGTGAATTGGCAGATGAGAACCGCGTCGGCACTGACCATGGTCGACGAGAGCAAATAGGTGAAGACGAAGGGCAGGCGATCGGTGATGAGGTAGGAAAGGCCGATGCAGCCGACGATGCCGAGGTGGGTGAGGGCGAGGGCGCGCACCGGATTGCGAAAACGCTCGACCAAACGGCCGAAGGTGGCGGAGCCGAGGCCGAGACCGATGAGGAAGGCCAACAGGATGATGGTGAACGAGAAGATCGACGAGCCGATGATGACGGCGAGTGCGCGCGTCCACAGCACTTGCAGGGCCATGGCCGTGGCGCCCGACACCGCGAACGACAGCAAGACGGCACGGCGGGCGGCGGTGGAGACCGTGACGGCTGGCTGCGCGGGTGCCTTGACGGCGGTCGCGGCGGCCAGCGCGTCAGGCGCATTCCGGGCAGCCGCAAGTTTCTTCGGCACCAGGCGCTTGGCGACGACGATGGCAATGGCCAGCGAAATGTCGAAGCTGGCGGCGATCCAGTTGGTGCTGCGAATGCCGACCATCGGTAGAAAGACGAAGCCCGCCAGGAACGAGCCCGCCACGGCACCGAAGAGGTTGATGGCGTAAAGGGTTCCGAGTCGCAGGCTGACGCGTCCGAGCTCGAGCGGTCGCGACACGAAATAGCGCGCCAGAATCGGCAGGGTGGCGCCCATCAGCGTCGTGGGAACGATGAGCAGCCCCGCCGAGGCGAAGAAGCGCAGAACGGAAAGCAACGTGTAGCGGTCGCCGAACGTCGCCCACAGCCATTGGTTGAGGCCGGGGTAAAACCCAATGATCCACGGCACCGACAGCGCGTAGATGCCGATGGCGGCCTCGGCCAACGCATACGCTCGTACGGGATCCTTCAGCCGGTCGCTGAATTTGCCGGCCAGGTACGAGCCAAGTCCGAGCCCGCCCATGTAGGCCGTCAGCACGGTGGACACCGCGAGAGCTGTCGAGCCGAAGACCAGCGTCAGCATACGCGTCCACAAAAGCTCGAGGATCAGTCCCGAGGCGCCGGAAAGGAAGAAGCAGGAAAGCACGACGGAGGGCATGAGCGAGAAAGGCTTCTAACATGAGGACAGTTGTTCGCGGCGATGCGGAAACCTTGATGCTATAGTGGCTGGAAGATGCGCTACGGCATCCTTTCGGACACACACGCGAACATCGAGGCGCTTGAGACGGTACTCAAGGCGTTCCAGACGGAGAGTATCGACAAGTACATCTGTCTGGGCGATACCGTTGGCTACGGCGCAAGCCCGAACGAAGCGTGCAATCTCATGCGCGCCACGGTCGCGCAAACCATCCTCGGCAATCACGACGCCGCCGTTTCCGGTCGGATGGACTACTCGTACTACTATCACGCTGCTCGCCACGTGCTGGACAAGCACGCGCAGATGCTCGAGCCGCAGAACATGGCGTGGCTGAAGTCGCTGCCCTACGAGTACCGCGAAAACAACGTGCTCTTCTGTCACGGCTCGCCCATCAGCGTCGAGGATTTCGACTACATCTTCGCGCGCGACCAGGCGGCGCAGTGCTTGGCGATTTGGGAGCGTCTGCCGCAGCTGACGCTCATCGGCCATTCGCACTTGTGCAAAGCCTTCGCGATCAATCCCAAGCACCAAGGCGCGCAAGAGGTCGTCACCCTGAAGTTCCAGCTGCGCGACGACTGGAAGTACATCGTCAGTGTCGGTTCGGTCGGGCAGCCGCGCGATTTCGATCCGCGAGCCAGCTACACCATCTTCGATACCGATACGAAAACCTTCGAGTTCAAGCGCGTGGAATACGACGTGAAGACCTCGGCCAGCAAGATCCTGTCGTCGGATCTCGAGCCGAACTTCGGTACGCGGCTGTTCCTGGGAATTTGATCGTGATGCCAAGGCCGCGCAGCGGCCCTATCGCCTCTACCCGCGTTCACGCGGGGAGAGGTCGCCACGCGAAGCGTGGCGGGGAAGGGGGCACTACTACTTCTCGACGGGCATCGCGATGTCGGTGCCCGTAGCGCGGGTGAGCGTAGCCGCGGCGATGTTGTAGTCGTAGACGCTCTGGGCGAAGCGGACGCGGGCCTGGAAGAAGGCCATGAGCGCATCGGAGAAGTCCTTCGTCTCGGCCAGGCCTACGGCGAGGTTTTGAGCAATAGCGGCGATCCACTGCCGGCCCGCCTTTTCGCCCTTGCGCACCACTTTGATGCGCTCTTCGGCTTCCTTGAGCTCGGCGTTGGCTTTCTCGATTTCGAAGGCAATGCCATTCAGGGCTTCGCTCCGTTTCTGTTCGGCTTCGTCGGCTTCGGCGCGCAACTTCGCCGCGCGGGCGTTTTTCACGAAGAGATCGAGAGGCATGCGGAAGCCAGCGGCGAGGCCGGCGCTGAACGAATGGAACGGGTCGGTGTAGTAGGCGTTTACCGGCGTGTCCACGCTGCTGGCGTATGCGTACGCGGCAGTTCCGACGAGAAACAGGTCGGGGTACTGCTTGCGAGATTCGAGATCGGCAAGGGAGCGTTTGGCCGCCACCATGTTTTGCAACGCTTTCACTTCCGGTCGAGAACGTAGGGCGGCCTCCGCGTACTGGTCGGCCGTGCGGCCGGGGATGCTCAACGGATCCAACGGCTCGTCATCCACGTCGAGGTCGGTCGGTGCACCAGGTCCGATGAGCGCGCGCAGGCCGCTGCGGGCCAAATCCGCGCCGCGCTTCGCTTCCAGGATGCGGGCTTCGATTTCGGCTCGGGTGGTCCGCAAGCGCAGCCGATCGGTGACCGTCACATCGCCGCTGCCATCGGCCAGCTCGTCTTCCACCTTCTTCTCCGCCTGCTCCAGGTACTTGCTGCCTTCGTTCAGGGTGCTCAGCAACTCGCGTGCGAGCTTGGCGCCCCAGTAGGCTTTTCGAATGTTGAGCTCGAGGTCGGCCATGATACCGACCTGGCGCTCCTGGGAGGCTTTCACGCCCGATTCGGCAGCAGCCACCCCGGCCGAGAGCTTGCCGAAGGTGTACAGCGGCTGGACCAACTTGAGCTCGGTTCGCGTGAAAACGCCGGCCGGCGTGATGGCCTTGAGGAATCCCGACGAGCTGGCGCCGATGGCCTCACCAGTGTTCACGCAGTTCCTCTCGTCCTGGACGGGCTTTCCGTTAATAATGCTCGTTTGGCCGGTGTAGCACCGGATCTCCGGCGACTGCGCCAAGAGCGAATTCAGCTCGCCTGTCGGGTAGTAGCTGCGTTTGGCCTCGAGAAGCTGCGCCTCGATGCCGGCGGTGGCTTTTTCGCCCGCTGCCAGACCCGGGTTTCCCTTGCGTGCCAGGTCCAGCAGCTCGTCGAGCTTGTACGGCTTGGCCGAGGCAGCCGAGGAAATGCCAAGAGCGAACAGAAGAACCGAGTACAGCGTGGCTTTGGTCACTTTCGTCACGTTCATGTGTTTCCTGGCCGATGTGCTTCGAGTTTGACCCGTGAAAGACCGCATGATACCGCAATCCATTCATGAGGCAGGCTCGAAAGCGGCACACGGTGGCGGCGACTCGGGTGGAAACCGCGCAGGCGGTGTTACCCGGTTACACCAATTCGATGGGAACACTGTTTGGCGGGGTGGTCATGCAGTGGATCGATGTGGCGGCCGCCATCGCCGCTGCTCGCCATGCGGGTGGACCGGCGGTAACGGTGTCCATGGACAGACTGCATTTTCTGCGTCCTGTCCACGTTCAGGAATTCGTCATCGTCCGCGCCGAGGTCAGCTTTGCCGCGCACTCGTCCATGGAGGTCGAGGTGAACGTTTTGTCCGAAAATCCCTGGACCGGCGAGCGCGCCACCGCCACGCACGCGTTGCTGACGTTCGTCGCTGTTGACGAGGAGGGACGACCACGGGAAGTTCCCAAGCTCGTCACCGTGACGGCCTTTGAGAAACGCCGGTTCCAGGAAGCCGCTCGGCGACGGAAAGCCCGCCTACGCGAACGCGAGCACCTCGAATGGGCACCCGCGCATCCAAGGAAGAGACATGTCTGAAATGACCAGCCTGCAAGCTTTGCACGAGTCCGCGGTGGTGCTCGACGGAGTCCGCCACGATGTCCTGCGCGCCACCGGCAATGACCGCCAGACGTTCTTGCAGCGAATTACCTCCGGAACCATCGCTAGCAAGACCGCCGGGCAGGGCAGCCGAACCTTGCTCTTGGACGTGAAGGGTCGGGTGCTGGCAAGCTTGCTCGCATTCGTGCGGGCACGCAGCGTGCGCCTGCTGGTCGCGGCCGGGCAGGGGAGCGAGGTGGCGGCGGGGCTTGGCAAGTACGCGATCATGGACGATTTTCAGATCGTCGTGGAGGACGAGCTCGGGACGCTGGCGATTCTCGGTCCGCAAGCCATCGACGCGCTGACGGCGCTGGGCGTAGCCAATGTGCCGCCGCTTCTGCAAGCACCGCTTTTCGACCATGCCGAGGTGCCGAGTCCTTTCGGTCCGCTGTGGCTGGCCCATGGCCGCGCCTGCGGAACCGATGGTCTTTGCGTGGTGGCGACGCGCGAAGCGCGAGACGGCCTCGTGCAGGCGCTCGTCGACAAGGGCGTTGCGCGGTTGGATCCGTCCTTGGCCGAGGCACTGCGCATCGTCGCGCTCGAGCCGAAGGTCGGCGCGGAAATCACGCCCGACCGTTTTCCCGTCGAGATCGGTCTCGGCGCGGCCATCGACCACGGCAAAGGCTGCTACGTCGGGCAGGAAACCATCGTGCGCATGCGCGACCGCGGTATCGTGCGCAAACGCCTGGTCCTTCTGCGCGTGACTGGCGAAAGCACGCCCGCGGCGGCCGACAAGATCGCCGGGCCGTCGATGCCCGCCGCTGGCCAAATCACCAGCGCCGCCAAGCTTCCCGGCGAAGCCACCGTCGCTCTCGCCGTACTCGCAAGCGCGGTTCCCGTCGGCGCCATTGTCCAGATCGAGCACGCCGGTGCGAGCATCGCCGCCGAGGTCGCTGCCGAGTTGATGCCGTGGGGAAAGGCGTGAAGTAGTCGGCGGGTTTGGGCACGGCAGCCTTCTCCCGCCCCTGCTCGTTGGTCAGCCAGCGCTCTCGCGCGGCGCTTCGCGCGCGCCATTTTGTGTTACGTTTCGGCCGGCCTTTCTGGCCGACTCGTACAAGGAGAAGCCCATGCCCGAAGCTGACGCCCCTGCCAAAGCGCAGAAAGAATTTCACGCCAACGTTCCACAGGAGAGCCCGAAGTTCTTCCTCAAGGGATCGAGCGCGCACGACTGGGGCATGAACAACCGGCTGGCGCGCATCTTCAATCCGCAGTCGGGCAAGGCGGTGATGCTGGCCTTCGACCACGGCTATTTCCAAGGGCCGACGACCGGGCTCGAGCGCGTCGACCTCAGCATCCTGCCGCTGGCGCCGTACGCGGACGCTCTGATGCTCACGCGGGGCATTCTGCGCAGTGTGATTCCGCCGGCGGTTTCCAACGCGGTGGTCATGCGCGCGAGCGGTGGTCCCAGCATTCTAAAAGAGCTATCCAACGAACAGATCGCCGTGAGCATGGAAGACGCCATTCGCATGAACGTCTCGGCGGTGGCGGTGCAGGTTTTCATCGGTGGCGAGTTCGAGACGCAGTCGGTGGCCAACATGACTCGCTTGGTGGACGAGGGAAATCGCTACGGCATTCCGGTTCTGGCGGTCACCGCCGTCGGTAAAGAGCTGGTGCGCGACGCCAAGTACATGCGGCTCGCCTGTCGCATTTGCGCCGAGCTGGGCGCGGCGTTCGTCAAGACGTACTACGTGGACGAGGACTTCGAGACGGTGTCGGCCTCGTGCCCGGTTCCGCTGGTCATCGCCGGTGGCAAGAAGTTGCCCGAGCTCGATGCCCTTCGCATGGCCCACGCCGCGATTTCGCAAGGCGCGGCCGGCGTCGACATGGGCCGCAACATCTTCCAAGCCGAGGCGCCGGTGGCCATGATTCAGGCCGTGCGCAAGGTCGTGCACGAAGGCAAGACGCCTGAAGAAGGCTTCGCGTTCTACGAGTCCGCCAAGGCGCAGGCTCGGAAGTGATAAGATGCAGAGGCGTTGGTCCGACTCGGAGGCCGCCAAGCTCGCCGCTACGGCGGGTGACACCGACCTTGCGTCGCTGGTGTATGCCACGCGACTGCTGGGTGCCGAGCTGGATCTGGCCATGCACGGCGGCGGCAACACGTCGTGCAAGGGCGCGGTGGCAAACGCGCTCGGCGAGAGCACGCCGGCGCTTTTCGTAAAAACCTCGGGCGCCAATCTGGCGAGGGTTTCGTCCGACGACTTCGTGGTGCTCGATCTGGCTTATGCCCAGCGCCTGGTAGGCGTGCCTACGCTCTCGGACGAGGCCCTGGCAAGCGAATACGCTTGTCATGTGCTGCGACCGTCGGGCAAGCGCGCTTCCGTCGAGTCGCTGGTGCACGCCACGATTCCTGCTCGCTTCGTTCTGCACACCCATCCGAGTGCCGTTCTCGCGCTTACCAATCGGGTGGGCGGCGCCGCGACCGTGACGGCGGCACTTGGCGCGGATGTCGCCACCGTGCCGTACACGCGGGCGGGGCTGGAGCTCGCTAAGGCGGTTCGCCAGACGCTGGAGAAGAATCCTGCGGCCAAGGCGCTGGTGCTTCTGCATCACGGGCTCGTCACCTGGGGAGCGAGCGCACGGGAAGCGTACGACGCGACCATCGCGCTGGTGAGTCGAGCGGAAGCCTTCGTGGCGACAAGCCAGCGTCGCTCGTTCGCTGCTCCGGCCAACTCCGAGATCGAGCGCGCACGCCTCTATCGATCGCTGGCGCCCGTGATTCGCGGAGTGCTCGGGCCAACGTCGCCCGATGCGCTCGACGAGCGCGTCGTCCTGGTGTCGTCGCTCAGTGACGACGTCGTGCGCGTTCTGGATGCTCCCGAAGGGAAACAGCTCGCCTTGTCGGCGCCGCTGACGCTCGACTATCTCGTGCGCACGCGGCGGATGCCGCTGTGGATCGGCGTTCCGGCGCTCGGCGACGTGAAGGCGTTCCGCGACCAACTCAAGAGCGCGGTGGACGGCTACCGCGACGACTACGCTCGCTACGCGCAGGCGAATGGTCGCGATAGCACCGATCGCCGCGCATTCTCTCCGCGCGTCCTGGCGCTGCCCGGGCTCGGCGTCGTGTGCGTGGGCGACCACGCTGCCCAGGCGCACATGGTTCGCGACATCACTCTGCAAGGGCTGCGCGTGAAGGCGGCCATCTGGCAAAGCGGCGCGGACTATTGCGGGCTCGACGACGAGCACCTGGTCGACATGGAGTTCCGCGCCTTCCAACAGGCTAAGGTTGCCGGCTCTGGCACGGATCCGGATTTGCGCGGCACGGTTGCGCTGGTGACCGGTGCTGCGGGCGCCATTGGCTCGGGCATCTGCGAAGCCTTGCTCGCGCGCGGCTGTCACGTGGCCGCCTCCGATCTGCCGGGCGAATCGTTGCGCGCCTTGGTCGCGGATCTCGACGCTCGCTATCCCATGCGCGTTCTCAGCGCGGCCATGGACGTGACCGACGCATCGTCGGTGGCCGCGGCCTTCGCCGAGGTCGCCCATGCCTGGGGCGGCGTCGATGCGGTCATCGTGAACGCCGGCATTGCGCACGTGGCTCCACTCATCGATCTTGCGCTCGCCGATTTTCGCAAGCTGGAGTCGGTCAACGTCGAGGGCACGCTGCTCACGCTCGCCGAGGCTGGCCGGCAGCTCGCCGCGCAAGGCACCGGCGGCGACGTCGTGCTGGTATCGACGAAAAACGTGTTCGCGCCAGGCGCAGGTTTTGGCGCCTACAGCGCCACCAAGGCGGCCAGCCACCAGCTGGCTCGCATTGCCAGCTTGGAATTCGCGCCGCTGGGGGTGCGCGTGAACATGGTGGCGCCAGATGCCGTGTTTTCCCACGGCGAGAAGCGCTCGGGCCTGTGGGCAGCCGTCGGACCCAATCGCATGAAGGCGCGCGGCCTCGACGAGCGCGGCCTCGAGGAATACTACCGGTCGCGGAACTTGCTCAAAGCGCCCGTAACCTCCGCTCATGTCGCCAACGCCGTGCTCTTCTTCCTGACTCATCAAACGCCCACGACCGGCGCCACGATCCCGGTCGATGGCGGTCTGCCGGACGCGACACCGCGGTAGCGATCATCCCTCGCTCGACTCTTCGCCTGGATCCCGCGGTAGGGGCTCGCCGCGCAGGCGGCGAATGCGGCCATCGCGGATCTCGATGGTCGTGAAGCGAAAACCGCCCAGCTCGACGGCGCGGCCGGGGCGCAGCGGCGGCGTCAGGTGCGACTGCACGTACGCGCCCAGGGTATCTATCTCGGGCGGCATGACCGGCAGAACGACGCCCAGCTCGCGTTCGGCCACGTCTAGGGTCAGGCGGCCGTCGACCTCGAAACGTCCTTCCGTGCCGCGCACGATGGGCTGAATTTCGCCGACGTCTTGCTCGTCTTGGATTTCGCCCACGAACTCTTCCAGCAGATCTTCCAAGGTGACCACGCCGACGAAATTGTTGCCGGCGCCGATGACGATGGACATGTGCACCCGCCGCCGCTGGAACTCGCGGCGCAGCCATTCGCTCGGCGTTTCTTCCGAACAGTAGATCGGCTCGCGTGCCAGCTCGCGCATGCGGCGTGGCTCTTGTCCGGACGCGAGGGCCGCCATCATGTCCTTCATGTGGATGTAGCCGAGCACCTTGTCCGTGCCGGTCTCCACCAAGGGATAGCGCGTGTACTGGTTGGCGAGCGCGATCTCGATGTTCTCCCGCCAGGGCCGGCCGTCCTCGAGAACCACGACGTCGCGGCGAAGAGTCATCACGTGCCTGGCCACGCGGTGGGTGTAGTCGAACACGCGATCGATAAGCCGGCGCGCGCCGGGATCCAGCTCGACGTGCTGAAGGACCAGTCGCAGCTCGTCCGACGAGTGCAGCATTTCGGCGCTGGAAGCAGGACGCAGGCGAGCGACGCGGAGGAGGAGATTCGCTGTCGTCGTGAGGGCCCAAATAAACGGAAAAGTCACGATGGCGAAGACGCGCAGCGGAGCGGCCGCCCACAGCGCCACCAGCTCGGCTTTCTGCAGCGCCACCGCCTTTGGCACCAGTTCGCCGATCACGGCGTGCAAGAACGTGATCACGACGAAGCTGCACCCGAGCGCCAGCGAGTGCGTGGCGGCGCCGGTCCATCGGCCGAGCGGGATCATCCACGGCTGGATGAGATCTGCGAAGGCCGGCTCACCGACCCAGCCGAGTGCCAGCGATGCCAACGTGATGCCGAGCTGGTTGGCGGAAAGATACTTGTCGAGGTGGAGAGTCACGCCTTCCAGCACGCGCGCGCGGCGACCGCCGCCCGAAGCTAGCTCTTTGACCCGCGTCGGACGCATCTTGACGATGGCGAACTCGGACGCCACGAAGAAGGCGTTGGCCAAAACCATGAGGGCGGCCAAGAGCAAAGCCATACTCGAGGTGAACATCCCCTAAGACTACAGGCAGAAGGCACGGTTCGGCCAATCTGGGTGGGGATCGTGGTATTTACGTGCCATGGACTCGACCATTCGGAAGGACCTGAGGACCATCCCCAACGTCATCACGTTGCTTCGCATCGTCCTGCTTTGGGTCAGCGTCGTCCTCTATTTCTACGTCTCGCGCGGCATCGCCATCGGCCTGGCCATCGTGGCGGGCGTCACCGACTATTTGGATGGCTACCTGGCGCGGCGGCTGAAGCTGGTGACCCGGCTGGGCGAGATCCTCGACCAATTTTGCGACCTATGCTTCGAGGCGTTCATCATCCTCATCGCGACGCTGCAGGGCTTTTTTCCGCCGTACATCATCTTCCTCTACCTCTTCCGCGAGTTTTGGGTGACGTGCTTGCGGCGGTTCATGGCGGGCGCGCGCATGAACATTCCCAGCAGCTTGGCGGGCAAGCTCAAGACCAACCTCATCATGTGGGGTTTCTTTCCGACCTACCTCTCGATCAGCGAAGCCGTTCCCGTCGCCGAGCCTTGGCTTGGCCATGCTGGTCGAGCCATCGTCGGCCTGGGCATTGCGGCGGGCTATTACAGTGCGTTGGGTTACACGAAGGCATTCACGACGGGTTACGCCCAAGCCACGAGCAGGATAGACTGAGCCTCCATGCGACGGTTCCTTCTGGGCACGCTGTCCCTTTTCGTAGTTCTGTTTTCAACCTCATGGGTGCAGGCGCAAGAGTCTGCCGTGCCGGCTTGCCCGGAGGGCAACCTGCTTGCGCACAAGCAGCCGATAGCCTGGCAAGAGACCCGCCGTGAGCTCAGCCTGCTCACGGACGAGGCGGTGGCTCCGGAAGGCTCGCAATGGGACGCCTCGCCGGCAGTCATTCTGGACACCGCGGCTTCGACCGTGACGTGGGATCTTGGCGCGATCACGAACGTGCGTTCGTTTGCCATCCAAGCCGACGCCAACGACACGTACACCATCTGGGGATCGCTCGACGGCAAGGATTACAAAGTCTTCGGCCAGATCGATCCGGTTCCCAATCACGGCCTGCGCACGCGCGTGCTCAACGTGGGCGGCATGGCGGCGCGCTTCGTCCGGGTGGGCGAGGGTGTTGGCGACAGCTTCTACTCGCTTTCGGAAGTGGCAGCCTACTGCCAGGTGCCGTCGCCGTTCCCGCCCGCCATGAAAGTGGTCGATGCGCCGGCCGCGGTCGTGCCGCCGAAGAAGCTTCTCGACTATTGGAACAACGACACCAGCGGCAACTGGGAGATGATCCTGGCCATCCTCGGTATCGTCTTTCTGTGGTGGGAGAAGAAGCTGAGCGATACCGGCCGCATGGCGGTACGCAAGCGGCTGCGCGCGGCGCTGGTCGGAGTGATGGGCGTTCTAGCGTTTCTGACCTACTTCAACTTCGGCTTCTTCCACTTCAACAACTTCATTCACGGCTGGGATACCTTCCACTACTACATCGGCTCGAAGTACTTCAAAGAGATTAGCTACGAACGCCTGTATGAGTGCGTGGCGATTGCCGACAGTGAAGAGCCGAACCTGCGCCGGCGGGTCGAGCTACGCAAGATGACCAATCTGCGCACCAACCTGGTCGAGACCACGGCGGACATCTTGGCCCATCCCGAGCGCTGCAAGCAGCACTTCAGCGACGCGCGATGGGAGTCGTTCAAGCATGATTTGCGCTACTTCCGCACGCTGGAAAACGCACGGCGCTGGGACGACGCTCAGACCGACCACGGCTACAACGGCACGCCGGTGTGGAATATTCTCGGCACCATTCTCAGTAACCTGGCTCCGGCCAGTCGCGCGCAAATCTTGATCCTGGACAGTATTGATTCCGTCCTCATCGTGATTTTGTCGCTCATGATCTGGTGGGCGTTTGGCTGGCGAACGCTCACCGTCGCGCTCATCGCGTTCTCGACCAACTTCCCGTCGCGCTGGTATTGGACCGGCGGCTCGCTCCTGCGATGGGACTGGCTCTTCTGGATGGTCGCCGCCGTCTGCCTGCTCAAGAAAGAGAAGTTCTTCTACGCGGGCATGTGTCTCGCGTACACGACCCTGCTGCGCATTTTTCCCGTCTTCATGTTCGTGGCGCCGGGGATGGCGGCCGTCTACCACTACGTCAAGCACCGCGAGCTCGAGAAACGCTACCTGCGCTTTTTCTTGGGTGCCGCCTTGGCGGTTGCGATCCTTGTTCCGGTCAGCGTGGTCACCGCGGGCGGGGTGAAGGCCTACCCAGCCTTCGTTCGCAACACCATCAAGCACTCGGAGACGCCGCTCACCAATTACATGGGCTTGCGCACCGTCGTGAATTACCGGCCGTCGGAAGTCGGCCGGCTCATGCGCAACGATTCGCTGGTCGACCCGTGGATCCGCTGGAAACAGGCGCGTATCAAGAGCTTCCACGAAGCCCGCCCGCTCTTCTTCGGCATCATCATCTGTTATCTCGTGGTCATCGGGCTCGCCGTGCGAGGCGCGGATCCGTGGGTAGCAACGGCCTTGTCAGCGACCCTGATAGCGTTCGGGGTCGAGTTAACCTGTTACTACTATGCCTTCATCATCGTCGTGGCCCTGCTGTACGCCAAGAACGAGATCGCCGGGCGATGGCTCATGGGGGTGACGGCCTTCACCCAATTCATAGGTTGGGCGCCTATTCAGGGCGTTCCCGATTGGCTTGCCAAGATTCTGCCGGCGTCCATGCGCAATTCTCCAGCCTTGAAGAATTTCGGCATGCCGACGGGCCTCGACGAGCAATACACCTGGATGGCGCTCGCGACCCTGTTCGGCTTCGTGATGATCGCCTGGGATCTGATGGTGGTGCGCAAGGCGGAGCTCGAAGGCAAGACCGTCAAAGCCATCGAACCTGCGGTAGCGGATGCGAAAGCCGTCGAAGTCACTAGTGAGTCGGATGCTGACGACGAGGACGAGAAATCCGAGAAGGAAACCCAGCCGATGTGGCGCGATCGAATCGAACGTCGGGCGCAGGGCAAACGCCGTCGGCGACGCTAAAGGTTCGCCACGGACTCTGTGTCGTCTGTGGTCTCTTCCTTAACGTGGAAGCTCTTGCGAGCTTCCACGTTCGTGCTCTCGCTTCCTTTCGCCTGACAGATCAATGGCCCAGCCGGCGACTGAGCCAGGCGGAGCCATCGTCCGGGGCGATCTAGCGTCGCTTCTTCTTGGCCGGCTTCTTGGCGACCTTCTTCTTGGCCGGCTTCTTGGCAACTTTCTTCTTGGCCGGCTTCTTGGCGACCTTCTTGGCGGCCTTTTTGCGCTTCTGTCCGCCTACGGCGCGCTTCGCGCGAGACACATCGCCATCCTTGTCGACGAAATAGATGTAGTTCTTGTCCATCTCGAAGCCGCCCTCGGCTGCCTTTTCAGGCTTGCCCTTGGGCACCCCCGGTTGCTTGCGACGGACTTTCCAGACATCCCCGTCCTTCACATACAACATGTAATCTTTGTCGCGAGTGATCCCGATCTTCTTGACTTTCTCGGCCATTACTCCGCCCTCCGTCTGAGTTGTGGCGAAAAGGAGACTCTCGCATGGTAGCTGTGCGCCAAGTGGTGTCAAGCGGTTTCCGTCGGAGGCGCAGCCTCAAGACGTGTCTATCAATCGCGGACCGAGACCGGCCGAGCGAGCAAGCCCGCCCGCGAGGCGCGACGAGCGCGCATAGCGGGTGCTGTGTAAGCGAAGAGAAACGAAGCGGGAGGGCCGCACAGCCTGCCGGGCGACGGGAGAGATTGATAGACACGTCTTCAGGTCGCGACGGCGACGTAGACGTGCTCGTCGGCGGCTTGGCTGCCTTTGGCCAGCTGAGTGCCATGAAAGTCGGCGAAGACCTCGACTAAACGAAACCCGCAAGCGTCGAGTAAGTTACGAACGTCGTCGGGCCGGAGTTGCCGGTGGCACAGTCGCAGGCTCCATTCCGGCGCGGACGGCATGCCCTTTTCGTCGACGGGCTGGTAGTAGAGCCGCATGTGCAAGAGCCGTGTTTTCGGATCGTAGACGTGGTTGGTGGTGTAGACCAACCGCTGCCCGGTCACCGGATGGCGAAGGCGCGTCCGGCCCCAGCGACGCTGCGGATCGCGCGCCAGCCAGTCGGCATCCGGCGGTAGGACGTCGAAGGCCAGCCAGCCGCCGCACACGAGCTGGCGTCGGGTAGCGCGCAGGAAACGCCGGAGGTCGCCGTCACGCAGAAGGTGTTGGATGCTGTGAAAGGCGCAGATTGCGAGGGTTGCTTGGTCGCCAGCCCGATACTTTCGCAGATCCGCACGCACCAGGCTGCACTGGGCGCGCCGGCTGGCAGACAAGCGCGCCACCCGCCGCGCGGCCGCCGCTAGCATCTCGGGCGAGCTGTCGAGCCCGATGACCGTGTGGCCGTCGCGCACGAGCGGAACGAGCAGGCGTCCGCTGCCGCAGGCGAGGTCGAGAACCGTGCCCGGTGCGAACTCCATGCGGTTGCGGGCCAGGGCTCGGTAAAAGGCGACGTCGGCCCGGCGGTGCCGGTACTCGAGGTCGTAAAGCTCGGCATCGACGAAAGGCTCGCGGCAGCCGGCTACGGCGTCGACGTGTGTGAAGCGAACGCGGCCCTTCGTCATGCCCGCGAGTATGCAATAACCTTGGGGCATGCAAACCATTGTGTTGCTCTCCGGCGGGCTCGACTCGGCGACCGTGCTGGCCATGTGCCGGGCCGTCGGCAAGGAGTGCCACGCGCTCAGCTTTCGCTACGGTCAACGCCACGCCGTCGAGCTGGAGGCGGCGGCGCGCATCGCTCGCCAGCTAGGAGCGGCTTCGCACCGGATCTGTTCCATCGACGTGCAGTGTTTGGCGGGCTCGTCGCTCACCGGTCAAGGCGACGTGCCGAAGGGGCGAACCGAGGACGCCATCGGCAAAGGCATTCCGTCCACCTACGTGCCCGCGCGCAACACGCTGTTCGTCGCGCACGCGCTCGGGCTGGCGGAGACCGTCGGCGCCAGCGAGATCGCTCTCGGTATCAATGCGCTCGACTACTCCGGCTACCCCGATTGTCGGCCCGAGTGGCTTTCCGCCATGCAGGACGTGGCAAGGCTTGGAACCAAAGTCGGCGTGTCAGGGGAAGGGATCCGCTTGATTGCGCCACTCGTGGCTATGAGCAAGGCCGACATCATCCGGGCGGGCACGGCGCTCGGCGTGGATTTCAGCGTGACGTTGTCGTGCTACGACCCTAGCCCCGCGGGCGAGGCCTGCGGCGGCTGCGACTCGTGCACCCTCCGTCGCACCGGCTTCGCGCAGGCGGGCGTCCCGGATCCGACGCGCTACCGCTAATCGGCGACGCCGGCCCAGCGGCTGCCGAAGCTGCCGCGGCCGAGGAAGGCGGGGCGGGACAGGGGCAACGGTCCGAGGTCGTCGAGATTCGGGATGGGCGTGCGCACACGCGGTCCGGCTTGCCAGATTGGCGCGGACTCGCGGCGCGTGTCGGGCACGGAGGACGCCGCCGCAGGCTGGCTGCTTGGCGCAGGCTCGGGGCGCGGGCCGCGGCCGCGGTGGCGATCGCGCCGTCGTCCGTTGTCTTCGGCGTCGACGAGCAGCTCGGCCGGCACTTCTTCCTCCGAGCCAGCGGTGTCGGCGGTCGCATCGGCTGGCGCGGCTTCGTCGAGTGCCAAAGGCTCGACGCCTTCGGCTCGCGCTACGATATTCGCCAGCCACAAGGCATCCTGGAAGAAAGGTCGATGAGCGAGGCTGGCGCGCTGGCGACGGGCACGGCTGCCCGGCAGCAAGAAGCGCAAGGCCAGCAGGATTTGCCGGCACAGGTCGGCATCGCGACGGGAAACCTTCAGCCGATCGAAGAACGGCTGAACGGCTTCGGCGACGATCTTGACCATGTTCTGCGCTGGCGCAGCGTCGGGAGCCAGCGCTTGGCGCAGGGGCGGCAGTAGCAAGGTCGCTAAAATCATGGCGTCGGACGGCGTTTGCTCGCGGGCGACGACGGCTTCATCCAGCGCGCGCATGTAGGACCAGAAGAGCTGGATGCGACGCTTGACCTCTGGATCTTCTTCTTCCTTGCGCCAGGCTTGCGCCAGCTCGGGCAAGAGGAACTCCAGCAGCCCCGTCTCCATCAAGAGCTCGAACGAGCGGCGGGCGGCGCCGGCGCGCAAGAGTCGGTAGAACTCTTCGGTCACGCGCGCCTGGGCACACTTGGCCAGCTCGGCTTTGTGCTCCATCATGAACCGGAAGGTCTCCGGCTCGATGGTCAGGTCGCAGCGGGCGGAGAACTTCACGGCGCGCAGGATGCGTACCGGATCTTCGCGGAAGCGCACGTCGGGATCGCCGATGGTGCGCACCAGGCGGGCTTCCAGATCGGGCAGACCGCCCACGTGGTCGATGACCTGGGCGCTCTGCACGTCGAAGAACAGGCCATTGATGGTGAAGTCGCGACGGCGCGCATCTTCCTCGGCCGTGCCGAAGACGTTGTCGTGGCGGATGAGCAAGTCGCTGCTGCTGCTACTACCGCCGTTGCCGTTCGTGCCGCCGTTGCCGTTCGTACCACCGTTGCCTTCTGCAACGGCCGCGCTGGCGCCGCTCTCCTCGGTAGGCGCCTCCACCGGGTCTTCTTCGGGGCGCGGGTTGGCGCGGAAGGTCGCTGTCTCGATGATCTTGCGGCCGAAGAAAACGTGGGCCAGGCGAAAGCGCCGGCCGATGATGCGGCAGTTGCGGAAGGTTCGCCGAATATCGTTGGGCGTCGCCGACGTGGCGACGTCGAAGTCCTTGGGCTTGCGTCCCAGCAAAAGGTCGCGAACGCACCCGCCTACCAGGTAGGCCTTGTGTTGGTAGCGGAGCAAACGCTGTACGACCCGCAAGGCGTCCGGGTCGATTTGCTCCAAGCGAATTTCCATGTGTGGATGCCGTACCACGATGGCGGCATCTCAGCAAGCCCGGCCGGGCCAGGCAGTCCCACGAATTCCGTGGTTTTGGGCGATTAGTCTTCGTCCGGGACCATCAGGGACTGCAGCAGCGTGAAGCACGCCAGGCCCGCGAGTCCGATGGTGAGCCCGCACAAAGCGATGGTCACGAGCTGTGCCGTCGTCGCAATATGCAGGACGAATTTGCCGATGACCGCCGCCACGGCCGCAACGCCGAACCCGGCGCCCAGATGAAGCACCAGCGACGGCTGGCGCGCCTCGGCTTCCCGGGCGCGGGTAGGCGCCAGGATGAGAAGGGCGCCAAAGGCCATGACCAAGAAGCCAAGCCACATCCAGTCGACGAGCGGGTTGCGCACGAGCTTCAGCGCCACCGCGCGCCGAGCTTCGTCGTAGCTGCCGAGCGTGATGTACAGATCTTCGGCGACGCCACGGCGAATGGCGACTTGGCTAACCGGCTCGTTCGGTCGTTGATCGTAGAAATCGCGGCCGGGATGGAGGCGTCCCAGGCTCTTGCCGTCGGACGACACGGCGATGTCGGCGCTATAGGTTTCTTTGATGAGGTCGCGGCCTTGGGTCATGCCGTCGAATCGCAGCTTGTAGGGACCGAAGTTCTTGGTCTCGCCCGCCTGGATAACCGCGCTCTCCTCGTGCTGGAACGCCTGTCCGGCGAAACCCAGGAACATGAACACGAGGCCCATGTGCACGACGTAGCCGGCGTGCGGCTGGCGTGCTTTGAAGATGGTTCCGGCCATGGCTCCCACGAACGAACCCCCGCTGGCCTTTTGGCGAGCGCGAGCGCCGCGCACCAGTTCTTGCACGATGACCGTCGCCACGAAGGCGCATACCGCAAAGCAGATGATGGCCGCTGGCGAGGTCCGGCCGCCGAGAATGCCGCCGACGATCAAGGTGACGGCACCCAAGGCGATCGGCAGAAGCGCGCGCCTTCGCATCGCGGTCTTCTCCATACCCCGCCAAGGGAAGAGCGAGCCGGTGCCGGTCAGCAGCAAGAGCACGATGCCCACCGGCACCATGGTTCGGTTGAAGAAGGTCGCGGTGACGTTCACGCGCTCGCTCATGATCCATTCCGATACCGTGGGAAAGAGCGTCGCTACGAGGACGATGGCGGCGGCGATCACGAAGCACCAGTTGCCGAGGCCGAACATCGACTCGCGCGATAGAATCGCGCCGACGGCCTCCGTGGGGCGCAGCTCTTTGCGCCGCCAAATCATCAGGCCGAAGCTGAACACGACGATGGCCAGCATGAAGGCGCCGAACACGTAGGCAAGGTGGATGTCTTTACCGAAGGCGTGCACCGATTGCACGATGCCCGAGCGGGTCATGAAGGTCCCGACGATGGTCAGGAAGAACGACAGAATGGCGAGCGTGAAGTTCCAGCGCACGTAGAGGCCGCGGCGCTCTTGTACTTTGGCCGAGTGGATGAGCGCGGTGGCGGTCAGCCAGGGAAGAAGCCCGGCGTTCTCGACGGGATCCCAGGCCCAGAAGCCGCCCCAGCCGAGCACCTCGTAGGCCCAGATCATGCCGAGGGTAAGGCCCAGCGACAGCACGAACCACGCCGACATCAGCCAGCGCTTGACCAGCGGAAACCACGCGTTGCCGAACTTGCCGGCCATGAGCGCGCCCATCGCGAAGGCATACGGGATGGTCAGCCCGACGAAGCCAGCGTAAAGCGATGGCGGGTGAGCGACCATGTACGGGTTCTGCAAAAGCGGATTCAGGCCTTGCCCGGTCGCTGGCTGGCTGACCAAGAAGGTGTCGAAGGGATTCTTCTCGAATACGACGAGGTAGATGAAGAAGTCGCAGATGGCCATGAGCACGGTGACGGCGTAGGCGGTCATCGCGGGCTCGCGGCGCCACAGGGTTTTCACCGCGATGGCCGAGCAGATGGCAAGCAGGAAGACCCAGAACAGGATCGAGCCGTCGAGGCCGCCCCATACCGCCGTCAACTTGTAGCCGAAGGGCTGGCCTACCTCGGAATAGTGCTGAACGTACTTTATCGAGAAATCACTCGAGGTGAACGCGTGCACCATGGCGGCGATGGCCATGGAAAGTGTGGTGGCCAGCAGGTAGACGGCAGCGCGGCCGGCGCGCACGAGGCGCTCCGAGCCGCGACGGATTCCGACGAACGAGGCAACACCGCCCAGGGTGGCGACGAGAAAGGAGACTAAAAGCGTTAGGTTTCCAAATGCGGCCATGGGCAGCTCCGACGCTCGATGGTTAGGCTGGATCGCTCGTCCGAGAAATGTCGGAGGCGAGAGATCTCATCCGCGAAAGATGCCTTGTTTTTCCTATCTGCGCCAGGGCTATACTCGGCTGATGCCTGCCAAATTCCACGCGTTCCTGTCCTTGGCGTTGGCCGCTTCCTTGTCGAGCTGCGCCGGACTGAAGCTGCAAATGGTCGACCGATCCGTGCAGCGACCGTCCAATATCGCGGTGTACTTCACGGTGGATACGACCCGGGGCGATCCCGTGCCCGACCTGACGCCCGCCGACTTCCACATCTACGAGGATGGCGAGCCCGTGTCCGTCTTCGAGAGCAAGCAGACGATCCTGCAACCCGAGGTGGCCGCCGCTCACTACACGTTGCTGCTCATCGACATGAGCGGCAGCGTTTCAGGCTCGCCCGACATGGATAAGGTCGTGGCCGGCGCAGCGTCGTTTGCGCAGCAAGTGGGGCGCTACCAAAAGCTCGGGATTTACGCCTTCGATGGCAGTCCCCACATCACCCAGGTGGTGCCGTTCGGCGGCGGCGATCCGCAGGCAACGGTTCGCGCCTTCGCCAATTTCCAGCCTCGGGATCCGTCGACCAACCTCAACGGCGCCGTGCTCGATGCCATCAAGGTCCTCGACCACCAGATGGCGCAATCCACGCTGCCCCTACGGTTCGGTACCCTGGTGGTGTTCACGGACGGTACCGATCACGCCGCTCGCGTGAGTCGCGACGCGCTTCACGAGGCGCTGACCGACCTGGACTTCGAGGTCTACGCCATCGCCGTGGGCGCCGAGGTCAACGATCAGGAGATCCGCGCCATCGGCCGCAACGGCACCTTTACATCCAAGAACCCGGCCGACATTCGCCGCGGCTTCGACGAAATCGGCAACCGCATCGAGGGGTTCTCGCGGCGATACTACCTCCTGTCGTATTGCTCGCCCGCCCGCGCCGGTCACCACAGCGTGGATATCGAGGCAGTCAAGGGCGCGATGCATGGGCGGTTGGAATACGATTTCAAAGCCGATGGTTTTGGTCCGAATTGCGATCCCAACCAAAAGCCGGCTTTCAACGTCCATCACCCGCGGGTTCGGCCGTTGCCCGCCCCAGCCAAGACCAAGGCGAAATAGCGCCGAGCCTTGCCCGCAGCGCAGGCCCACTTGCGACCCCGGCTCGCCGAGCGAATCTTGCTCGGCGCTGCGGCAGTGCTCTTTGTCCTTCTTACGCACTACCACTGGCAGCAGATCGCCGACGACGCTTTTATCGTCTTTCGGGTGGCGGATCACGTGGTCGGCGGGTGGGGACCGGTGTGGAACCGCGGCGAGCGCGTCGAAGCCTACTCGTCGCCGCTGTGGCTTGGCCTCGCGGTCGTTCTGCGCTTGGCCGGGGAGCCTCTTCCTGCGGGGGCGGGCGCAGTCGGCGTCTTCTGTTCGGCGCTTTGTTTGCTCGCCGCTTGGCAGCTGGCTCTGGTCGCCAGCAGTAGTCGGGTCGTCGCGGCCGCAGCCTGTTTGGCGGCAACCCTGGTCTACCCGCTCTATTTCTGGGCGCCGGCGGGGCTGGAGACCGCGCTCGTTGCCGCGCTCGTCACGTGGGCGGCGGCGGCCTTGCTTGGATCGTCGACATGGCAGTGGTGCTTGTCCGCCGGGCTGCTCGGCATCGCTCGACCCGAAGGTCCCTTGCTGGCTCTGGCGCTCGTCGGACTGGCGGCTCTTGTCCGCGGCCGGCCGGCCATGCGTTGGTCATCGGTCGCCATGGCGCTGGCACCTGCCGTCGCGTGGCTGCTTTTCCGGCGGTCATACTACGGCGTTTGGCTACCGAACCCGTACTACGCGAAGGCGACCGGTGCCTTCGCGGCCAGGATTGAATCGGGAGTTCTCTACTGCTCCTCGGTACTCGCGTTCGGCGCGGTCACGGCGGTGGCGGTTTGGCTGGGCGGCATCCACCGCAAGCTTGGTGCCGTCCTGCTCCTAGCCGCCTTGCTGGTGGCAATCGTCGTGGGCGGCGGCGGCGATTGGATGTGGCACGGCCGTCTGCTCGTGCCGGCAATGCTGCTGCTCGTCCCGCTCGCAGCGTCGGCGGTCGCGCGCCTCTCCGGACCGCGAAGAATCGCCGCGGCGGTTGCTTGCATCGTGGCTGGCTCGGGACTTCTGCCGTCGCCGTCGCTTCTCGCCGATGCCTGTGCCGCCCGGCGAATGCCCCCAACCGCCTACCAGGAAGGCACGATGGTTCCCGCGGCGCTGTCGGCCGCGAGCTACATCGCGAGCAACTATCCCGCCGATGCCCTCATCGCGGTGAACCACGCCGGCGCCTTGCCGTACGCTTTGCCGAACCCGGTGCTCGATATGACTGGCCTCGCCGACGCGCACATTGCGCGCGAGCTGTCCGGTAGCCTGCACCAGAAGTTCGACGCCCGCTACGTGCTTTCTCGGCAGCCGCGCGTGATCGTCCTCAACACCCGCGTTCGGCCTGGCACCGCGGGCTCTTGGTATCAGCCCGGCTACTGGGCCGGCGAAACGGCGCTCGTAAATCAGCCCGACTTTGCGACGAACTATCGGCCGGTGGAAGCCTTCTGGACCTGGCGCTGGCAACCCGTCGGCGAAAGCTACATCGTGCTTTACGAGCGGAAGTAGCGGCTACGCTTTCTCGGTCGGCGCGACGGTCGCGAGCTTGGCGCGCACGATGGCCTTGAAGTCGGCGGCGCCGGTGCCGGCCAGCGGGACGTCGAGCCAGAGCATGGACGGGCTGCCGTGCGCGTGCTTGTGGGCGAGCTGCCCGACCGGCGAAAGATTCTTCCAGTCGATAGTGGAAATCGCGAGCGCCGGTAGCGAGAGAATGCCCACCGGGGCGTCTTCGTACAGAAGCAGCGAGCAGAGCGGATGAACGCCCACGAGATAGCGCAGAGCCCAGCCGGTCTTCGGCCCGTAAAAGTAGACGTCCTCGCGCATGTCCTTCTGCCGCAGCAAGAACGAGCGCACCATCTCGAAGCGTTTGCCGAGGGCCAGCGGCAAGCGCGCGGCGAATGCAGCCGCCGTGGGCGGTTGGTTCTTTTTCGGGAAGGCGACCCTCGGTGCTTTGCTGATTGCGGGCGCTTTCGTCGTCTTCGTCATCTTCGTCGCGGGTGCCGAGCTCTTGCCGGCGCTCTTGGCGGGCTTTTCGACGGGGGCGCGTTTCTTTTCAGGTTGCGGGCTTTTCATTCCGTTGGGCCGTGCGGCTGCGCAGGTATCCGATCATTCCGGGCAGGAGCGAAAGGAAGATGATCAAGATGATAAGCTTCTCGATGTGTTTGGTCACGTCTGGCCACACGGTGGCAAGGCCATAGCCGATGCCGGTCATGCTGACGACCCAGCCGATGCCGCCGAAGACGTTGTAGCTGACGAAGCGGCGGTAATTCATGTCGCCCACGCCGGCCACCACCGGCGCGAAGGTGCGAATGATGGGCATGAAGCGCGCGATGATGATCGTCTTGCCGCCGTGCTTTTCGTAGAACTGGTGCGTGCGGATGAGGTGCCTCTTGTTGAAGAGCAGCGAATCCTCGCGCGAGAAGATCTTCGGTCCAGCCTTGCGGCCGATGTAAAAGCCGACCTGATCTCCCACGACCGCCGCCATGGAGACCGCGAGGATCAGCGACACGATGTCCAGCAGTGGCTTGCCCGTCGGGTTGGCCGCCGTGCAGAACACCCCCGCCGTGACCAGCAGCGAGTCGCCCGGCAGGAAGAATCCGACGAGCAGGCCGGTCTCGGCAAATACGACGGCGACTAGCGCCGCCATGCCACCCCACGTGATGATGGCCTGAACGTTGTAAATCTTGTGGAACAAGTCCATGAGGTCGTGCACGGGCTGAATCCTTTGTGAAGGGGTGTTCGGGAAGCCGGTAAACTGCACTGCCTGGCGAAATAGAGCAAGTGCGAGCAGTCACGTCTGCGTTGTGGGGCGCCGATTCGGACCGCCAACGTGCGCGCGTTAGAATGGGTCTCGGCCCAGATGGGTTCAAGTTCGGCCCCAAGAAGCCGATGGATCGGGTGAAGCGCCACTGTTTCCGCAGAGGCGATTCGGGGCCGGCCACCGCTCAAAGCGAAATGACATGATGGACAGTCAACTCGTCGCTGGACAGTGGGTGGAAGTCTCGATGGAGGAGCTTCCAACGCCGGTTCAGCTAAGTGGCTTCGTGCTGAGCACGCGCGCGGGCGAGCTGCTTCTGACGTTTCCCGAACTGCTGTCGCCGCCCATGGGGCTGGAGGCAGAAGCGCAGGCGACCTTGAGTTACAGCAACCATGCCGGCAGGTTCGGGGCGATTGCGCAAATCCAGCGCGTTGCCTCCGGGCCGCCGGTCACTGTGACGTTCAAACCTCTGCCCGGGCTCGGGCTGGATTCGCGGCGCGCGCCGTTGCGCATTCCAGCCAAGTTCCCGGTCGTGTTGCATGCGCTGAGCTCGTCGGTGTCGTCCTCGGCCGGCGAGGTTGATAGCGCGGCATGGATTGAAGACGTAAGCGCCAAAGGCATGCTTTTGTCGACCTCGCTTCTTCTGGCGGTTGGCGACGTGCTGGCTGTGCACGTTTCGGCGAACGTCGAGAGCCCGGATGTTCACGCCCGCGTGGTTCGCGTGCACGAAAGCGACAACGGCGCCGAAGGGCGCTTTGGCGTCGGCGTCCTTGTGCAACCGCGGAGCGATGCCGAACGCCGGTCGTGGTCTGGGCTCGTGGGCCGTTTGCAAAACCGCGGCGGCAGGTAGAGATCCGCACTTCCGCAGCGGGGCGCTGGTCCTCGGTCGGTGCGGCTCGCGGGCGAAAGCTGTCGCGGACCGATCCTTGCTGTGCTGTACTCGCCCCAATGAGCGACGGTCGACGACGACTTGGCCCCGGCGCTGCCACGGCGCTGGTCGTGGCAAACATGGTTGGCACGGGAGTGTTCACCACGAGCGGTATTTTGCTCGATCTGCTGGGGTCACCGTGGCTGGTGCTCCTCACCTGGGTTTTGGGCGGCGTGATGGCGCTCCTCGGCGCACTCTGCTACGGCGCTTTGGCCCAGAGAATTCCCGAGTCGGGCGGCGAGTATGTCTTCCTGTCGCGGACCCTTCACCCCATCGCCGCATTCGTGGCGGGCTGGCTTTCCCTCATCGTCGGATTCGCCGTGCCCTTGGGAGCGCTGGCCTACGCGTTTGCTGCGTACCTCGGCACACTCCTGCCCATCGGCGTAAGCCCGCGCCTGGTCGCGACGCTGCTCATGGTGGCCGCGTCGTTCCTGCACTTCGGCTCGGTTACCTTCGGAGCGCGGGTGCAAGCGACCATCGTCGTCGCAGAGGTCGTTCTCATCACGTTCTTTGCGGCATTCGGTCTCGGCCGTTTGTACCCGCATGGTTTCCAATCGCACGCCCTGGTCGGCCATCCCAGCAAACTTGGCCTGGCGCTGGTGCTGGTGTCGTTCAGCTATCTCGGCTGGAACGGCGCCGTGTATATCGGTGGCGAGGTACGGGATCCCAAACGCAACTTGCCCCTCTCGCTCATCGTGGGCACGTCGGTAGTTACCCTGCTTTACCTGGCGCTGAATGCCTTCTTCGTGTTCGCGGCGCCGGCGTCCGCGTTGGTCGGTCGTATCGACGTCGCGCACGTCGCCGCCACGGCGGTCGGCGGGCCGGGGTTGGCCACGGCGGTGTCGGCGCTGGTAGCGTTGGCCCTGGCCTTGTGCGTGTCGGCGTTGACCATGACCGGCCCGCAGGTCGCGGCCAAGATGGCGGCGGATGGCCTCCTGCCGGGCTTTCTCGTCGCGGCGGAAGGTCGACCACCACGTCTTGCACTGGTGGCCCAGCTGGCGCTTGGTCTGCTGGCGCTGTGGACCGCCACCTTCGAGCACATTCTGACGTACGTGGGCTTCACCCTCAGTATCAGCATGGCCGCGACCATCGTCGGTCTGTGCAGACTGCGACTCAAGGAAGGCCCAACACTGCACGTGCCCGGATGGCCGTGGGTGCCTGGGTTGTTTCTGCTTTTCGTCGTCAGCTCGACGGTGCTCACCATCGTGCAGCGACCTTTCGAGGGGCTGGTGGGCATGGGCACGCTGGGCGTGGGCGCCGTCGCCTACGCTCTCCGCAGGAAGAGACGCCCGGTTAGCGCAGGCTAGGGGATGTCAGTTCTTCTTTGCCATGCTGGCGAAGAACTCGCGGGTACGGCGCTCCATCTCGTCGGGGGCCACGTCTTCTTTGTGCGTGGCAATCGACCACAAGCAGCCGAAGGGATCGCGAATCGAGCTGAAGCGGTCGCCCCAAAACATGTCCGCGATGGGCATGACGACTTGAGCGCCGGCTGCGATGGCCCGGTTGTACACGGCATCGCAGTCGGGAACGTACATCGTGATGCCGCCATTCACTCCGCCCAGCGAGGCCGGCGATTTGCTGGGCGACTGGGGCATCTCGTCGACCACGAAAATGGCCGAATCGCCGATGCGGATTTCTCCGTGAATGGTCGAGCCGGGCATCGGTCCCTCGGCCATGACGCGCACTTGAGCGTCGAACGCTTTCTTGTACCATTCGACCGCTTCTCGCGCGTTTTTGAGGGTCAGTGTCGGCGTGAGGGTGCGAATGCCTTCCGGGGCGTAGCTGGTAGCTTTTGCCATGGTTCTCCTTTTCGTGCGTCAAAGCACATCGTGGCGCAATTCAGGCCAGCGCGGCTTGCGTGCTGGGTGCGCCGGTTGGATGATGGCTGCTCGTGCAGGATTCGCGGCGAGTAGGGGAAGACGATCGCGACTCGAACGCGTAACCTTCGACCGGATAACTCGACCATGAAGACAATCTTGAAGAAAAAGACAACGCCACATCCCTGGCTTTTTCCGCGGCCAGTCTTGCTCTTGAGCACGCGCGATAAAAGCGGACGCGACAACATCATCACAATCAGCTGGGCCGGCGTGGCGTGCACCAAACCACCCATGGTGACAGTTTCGTTACGAACGTCTCGCCACAGCCACTCCGTCATCAGCAGTACGAAGGAGTTCGTGGCCAATATTCCGACCTCGAAACAGATTCACATCGTCGAGGCGTGCGGCACGACCTCGGGCAAAGACACGGACAAGTTCGCGATGCTTGGCCTCGACAAGCATCCGGCGGCGATCGTGTCAGCGCCACTCGTTGCGGTATGCCCGATCAATTTGGAATGCCAGGTCCGGCATACCTTGCAACTTGGCAGCCATGACCTTTTCGTCGCCGAGGTTGTCAAGGTGCATACACAGCATGGCCTACTTCGGGAAGACGGCGAAATCGACGACCTCGCTTTGGATAGCTTGGCGTGGGGATCGGAAGAATTCTTCCGCGTCTTGAGGCCGACCAAGCAAGTCCGCGTGCCCCGATTTCTTTGAGCTGATTGGCAGCCTGTGGTCGCGCGGCAGCCGTGCCGTACCTCGTGTATTCTTGTTCAGCACGCATGGCTGATGCTCCCGCAGACCCACCCGCGAAGCCTCGGCGACGGACGCGACGCTGGCTGCTCCTTTCTTTCGCAGGAATCCTTGTTATCGGCGCCGCCTTCGCGCTTTTGCCAACGTCTGCGCCCTCGCACAGGCCCGAGGAAGCCGAACCGGTGCCTGCCCTGGCTCCGCCGCCCAAACGTGAGCCGGTCATGCTGGGCATCGAGTACCACTACGATCGCAATGCTATCGTCGACACTCGGCTCGTCGGTACCGAGATCGTCGGGTTGGCCGCCGCCGGGAATCTCGTAATTTTCGACAGCAACACCTTCGGGGTTCATCGCGAGAAAGTCTTCAGGCGGCGCGTGACTTGCCTAGGTCCAGCTGACGGGACGAGCGTCCTCGCCGGTCTTGCGAGCGGCAGCATCGTCAGCGTGGGTCTCTCCGATTTGGCAGTGAGGCAAGTCGCCGACGTTCCTGGCCAGCCGCGCTGGCTCGGCAAGCGACGGGACGGCGGCCTGATGGTTGGTTACCAATCCGAGCTCGACGGAAGGGTGGTGGTTCGCGATCAGGCACGAGGCCGAAGCTACAATCTCGGGAGCGCCACCGTCCTTTACCTCGATAGCAAGGATCGCCTGTGGTCGGGCAGCCGCGAGCGTGCCCAAGTCCTCGACCTCGGCGACGGCGCCCAGCACGAAATCGGCTGGAAACCCGGATGGCCGGGCTTGCGGGGTTTTGTCGAGCTTTCGGACGGACAAGTCTGGGCATTCGGCGGCGACGAAGGGGCCGGCGATGGGACCAGCTACATTGTTCGTGTAGCTCCGGGCGCGAAACCCGTGGCGCTCTTGGCGGGCAAGCGTCGTCCGGCTGGCGCGCCGACCTTGGCCGTTACCCACGTCATGGTGGACCACGAAGGGGCGCGCCTCATCGTGGTGGCGCAGGACGGGGTGTGGGTGACGAGTCCCGAGCTTTCGCTATGGCAACCACTCGACGCCATGATCTCGGGCCGTCGCGACGACGACACGCTCTCGCCCGTCGGGCACGCGCACTTGGTCGACGGTCGTGTCCTACTGACGTCGGCGCGTGGCGGTTTCTTCGAGGTGACGTCGGATTTTACGCGGCGCCATTTGCTGGACGGGCAGTACTCGGTGTCCCGACCCTCCGCAATCGTGCGCTTGGCCGGTGGCATGGTCTTCTACGGCGATGGCGGGCCGCGCTTCTACAAAGGCGGAGCTTGGCAGGCGTTGCCGGATCCCGTCGTTCCGCCGGCCGAGCTGATGGGCCCTCCGCGCGCCAGAGAGAAGGAACGGGTCTGGGCCGCCATGACGACGATTCCCATCGACGCTGATTCGACCTACGTCCTTGCCAAGGCCGGGCCTCCCCGCCATTACGTGGGACACCTGCACGGTCTGCGCGACATCGTTCTGACCGCGCGCTGGGATGGCCAGGTTTTGACGGTGCTTGGCCGTGAAGAGCTGCCCATCGAGCCCGACGATACCTTTGCGACACCTGATCGGCAGCTCTGGAACGTGGACAACCAAGGACTGTGGAATTTTTCCGGTGGACACTGGCGGCTGGTCATGCGCTCGACACCCGACGGTAACGGAAGCCCACCCGCAACGCGCGACTTGATGCCGGAGCGGGGACACACGCATTTGCGATCGGCCATCGGCGAGCCTCTGCATTTCGCGGAACGCTGGCAATCGCCGTTTTACGGGCTGCCTTTGGCGTCGCCCGCTTGGTCGCTGGTCCGCCTCGACAGCAATGAAGCTGGCGGCGTGCCGCTCATCGACGAGTTGCCGGTCAAGATAGACAGTCAGCGCTTGCTGATTCGCGACCTGACAGTATGGGCAAACATTGGCGAGGACCTGCTTCTTGCGACCGACCAGGGACTGTGCGCGTTCAGCCTCAAATGGGGCAATTGTCCTCTGGTCAAACCGGAAGGCCTGCGCGACGAGGTCAGTCTGTTCATGCGCGACGGGACCAAGCGACTTTGGCTGGGTGGCCGTGGCCTGTGGGTTCTGCGTGACCTGAAGCAGGCCGACCCGGTTCATCCCGCCATTCCCATGCTGGCCGACACGCGCGTGGTCGCCTTGGCGGAGGCGCCTGACGGTCGCCTGATCATCGGCTTGGAGGATCGTGGTGCTGTCTTTCTCTCCATTCCACCGGGCTGGTTCAAGAACGGCGAGGGTCTGCCGCCACCTTCGGAATGGGACAGTATTCACCCGCATGAACCGCTCTACCCGGATCCCAGCGTCGTCCTGCGCGCGTGTCCGGGCAAAGGTGCGCAGGGCTCCGAGGCCGATGCCGTCGTGGCAGCCTTGCGCGACCTTGCTCGTGCCCAAGGCGGCCGCGCGCGTGTCGAGCAGGAGGAGGTGTTCGACGGCAAAGCGGATCTCGCGCTTCGCGGCGGCGAGCTCAAGCCGCTTCTCGAGGCCGTCCTGCCGCTCGTAGAAAAAATCGACAGCAAACATCGCTGGCGCGTGCTCAAGCGTTTCGGCCCACGTGGCGCGGACGCCATCGAAGTGCGCGCTTGCGTGCAGTGATGGACGCTCAGTCGACGGACATTCCCTGGAAGCAGTAATCGAACGGTGTCTTACTGCTGCTCGCACCAGGCACCGCCAGGTTCACCGAGACGATGGGCGTGCCCGATTGAAAAGCCGCGCCCAGTCCGTCCCAGCACTGAGTATTTAGGTTGGCGAGCGGGAACGAGAACGTGGTCGACTCCGGTGCCGGCGGCAAGTAATAGCACCAGTACTGACTACCATCGAAGAGCTGAAACTCCAGCGTCGTACCACCGCGGTTGACGTAGCGGAGGGAAATCGTCGTCCCCACGAGCGCCAAGCTCTGGGTGGATCCGCTTGCCCCCGAAGCCTGTTGGTTCACGTTGAACCCGGTGACAGCCCACGATTTGTAGGTGCTGTTGGGCGCGACCACGCCGGTGGCACAGAATTCGTCGGAACCGTAGGTCAAACTGATCGACGAGCCAGAGCCCGCGGTCGACGACGCAATATAGCCGCTCAGTTGGACGGTTCCAGTGGACACAGTCACGAAGCCGCTCTCGGCGACTGTGGCGGGCGCAACCGTCACGGCGCCTCCGGTGGAAACCGCGCCGCTGGTGGAGACCGCACCACCGCTCGACGCCAATCCACCGGCAGCCTCGCCGCCAATGGACCCTGCTGTGCCGATGGACTGGGTGCCACCTGTCGCGCCGCTCCCGCCGGTGCCAAGACCAGCGCCGCCCGCGCTGCCTGCAGCTCCTCCCGAGCTATCCCGATCGGTGAGGCCAGCATCGGGCACCAACCGCAAGCCCGGGTGGGCCGTATCGCAGCCCGCCGGCCAGAATACAAACACTCCGAGAAATATGGCTCCAAGCACAGGCCTTGTCGCCGGTTGTCTGCTTTGCATCGCTCTCCTCCTCGCCCTTGAAGAGTCGCAGGGGTGTTCGCGCGGGTCAGGAAGTCCAGCAACCGCTCGTGCGCCCCCAGCTTCGCTGGGCGAGGATGGCCGATTGCTTGAGGCACAACGCCGTTCCTCGCAGTGGTAATATTACCGAGCGGCCTCCCCGAGTTCTTTCGCGCGCCGAAGCAGCTCGGGGGGAACGTTGGTGTCGCGAGGATTGCGGTCGAGCGCCTGGCGCATCCAGAGTGCGGCCTCGTCGGTGCGCCCGAGGTCGAACAGGGCGACGGCGCGGTTCTTTTCGAAATACTGGCGGCCGAAGCGTTCGATGCAGGTGTCGGTGGCGGCCAGCGATTTTGTCGGGCCGCCCACCTCGACCATGGCCACGGCCCAATTGCGGCACATTTGCCAGCTCGAGGGATTGCGCTCCATGGCGTCGGCCCACAGGCTGGCGGTATCGCGAAAGCGTCCCGACGAGGGGACGGCCAGCAGGGCGAGCCCGACCGCGACGATGGGCACGAACAAACTGCGCACGAGACGCAAGCCATCCGGCGCGCGGCCGAGCAGGTCGGTGAGCGCAACGCCGAGGGCGATGCCGACGCCTGGCAAGGCAGGGTACACGTAGGAATCGGCGAGAAATCGGCGCATGGGCACGAGACCCGCCGACGGCAGGTAGGCTAGGACCGCCCAGGCGATGGCAAGGCTCGCCGTCATGCGCGCCGGCCTTCGCAGCTGGCGCAGAAGCGCCACGGCGACGCCGACGACTGCGATGGGTAGAAGATCGAAGCGCGCGGTGAAACGCGGCGGTAGCTCGACCGGGTGCTGGACGCAAGGCGGTTCGATTCCCGTAACGATTGCCAGGTGCGCGCCAAGCCCGTACCACGCCGAGCGCACCGATGTCGCCACCTGCTCTCCGTCGCGCAGACCGCCAAAGGCTCGGTGGCTGAAATACGCAACAGGAACGAAAACCAGTGCGACCGCAATTTCGAAGGCGTTTTGATTAGTAGCGGTGAGCAAGCGACGCAGCCGCGGCTGGGCCGGGGCTTGGCGCGCGAATGCCAGCACCACGAGCATGGGAACGAGCGCGACGGCGACCGGCTTCGAGCCAAGCGCCAGCACAAAGGCAGCACCGCGAGCGAGACGCAGGCGGCGGCTGTGACTGCCCGAAAGCGAAAGTCGCAGCGTCGCGAGCATGAAAAAAAGCGCCAGCACGTCCTTGCGGCCGGTGAGCCACGAAACCGGCTCGCCGACGGCGGGGTGCAAGCCGAAGATGCAACCGGCGAGGGCCGCGCCGGCGACACTCGCGCCCACGATGCGTGCGATGCCGAAGACCAGCGCGACGCTGCCCAGGTGAAGCAAGACGCTGACGAGGTGCTGCAGCCACGGATGGTCGAAGCCCACCAGCGCGTGCTCGATGCGGTAGCTGAGGATGGTGATAGGAATCGGATAGCCCGATTCGGGAGTGGTGAGGTGATGCAGCAGCGGAACGTTGCCGGGTTGGACGATGAGCGGATTCTGCAAAACCAGATCACGGTCGTCCCAATTCACGAAACCGAAGCCCGCGACCTGGACGAACGTCAGGCTCACCAGGAGCAGCACGAGGCCGAGCGCCACGTTCTCCGCCTGCAACCACGTCGGAAGGGCGCCGCGAACCTCCGAGGCTGTCGCGCTAGTCCGATCGGCCATCGCCGATTACTTTATCACGCTAGTTCAGCCGGCACTCCAGTACCAGGACGGTGATGTTGTCGGTTCCGCCTGCGGTGTTCGCGGCGGCGACCAACTTGTTTACTGCAGCGTCCAGATCGCAACCGACCCGCAGGTATTCCGGCAGTGTGGTGTCGGCCACCATCCCGGACAGCCCGTCCGAGCAGAGCAGAAAGATGTCGCCGTCGTGGATCTCTTCGGACGTGATGTCCACCTGGACGGTGTCGCGCATTCCGAGGGCGCGCGTAATCACGTTCTTGTGGGGGAACTTGCGCTGTTCCTCGTCGCTCATCCCCGGTCGCGCTTCTTTGTAGTCTTCGAGCAGCGAGTGGTCCCGCGTGACTTGCTTGACCTGCCCGTCGCGCAGTCGGTAGCAGCGCGAGTCGCCCACGTGGGCGACGTAGAAATGGTCGTCCGCAATTTGGCCGATGACCACGGTGGTGCCCATGCCGCTCAGGCGAACTTCTTTGGACGCCGCCTCGTGGATCTTCTTGTTGGCCAGCCGGATACCGACGCTCAGGCGGTTCTCCAGGACGGACAGCGTGCGGTCCATTTTGTAGGGCCAGGTCACGTCCTCGTCGCGCGTGCGAGCGAAGAACTCGCGCACGACGTCCGCCGCCATCTTGGAGGCGACCTCGCCGCAGGCGTGCCCTCCCATACCGTCTGCCACGAGAAAGAGCTGCTCCTCCTCGATGAGGCAGAAGTAGTCCTCGTTGTGGTTGCGCTTGAGTCCTTGATCCGTCTTGGCTGCGTAGCGGATTCGCATGGGAAGCCACCACAGTTGACCGTCGGAGGTGCCTCCTTGTCAACCTTCATCAATGATTATCAGCTGCTGGTTGTTGACTGGCGGGGGCGCGCTCGCTAAGGTACTGAACAAATGTCTAAGTTGCGCCGGAGCGTCGCGGGTAAAGCTGGTAAGCAGGCCATCAAGCAGGCTCCGTCCCGAGCTCGCACTCGCGATGGCGGGGGGACCGCGAAGGTCGTGACGAAGAAGCCCAAGCCGGCGCGCGCCGTGGCTGCCGTCCCCCCACCCGCAGCCGCCGCCAAGCCCAGCGCGCCCGTCTCCAAGCCCAGCGCCCCCGTTGCCAGGGTCAGCATTCGTCCCGGCACGGCTGCCATTCTCGCGATTGGCGACGAGGTTCTGCGCGGCGAGATCAACAACTCGAACGCCACCTTCCTTTCGGACCGCTTGTTCGATGCTGGCTACGAGGTCCGTGCCCACCGCGTCGTTTCAGACGAGCCCGCCGACATTCGTGCCGCCATCGAAAGCTTGTCGTCGGAGGCCGCGGTCATCATCGCCACGGGCGGGCTCGGCCCGACTGACGACGACCGCACCGTCGACGTGGTTTGCGACCTGCTCGGCGTTGCGGGTACCGAACACAAATCGTCGCTCGATGCCATGAAACAGCGGTTTTCCGCCCACGGCTTCGAGATGACCCCGAACAATTTGCGCCAGGTGCGCGTGCCCGAGGGCTCCGTTGCATTCAGCAATCCGGCCGGCATCGCGCCGGGTTTCTGCGTGGGCATCGGCGAGACCGAGGCGTACTTCTTGCCTGGCATTCCCCGGGAAATGGAAAGCATCTTCCTTGCCCACTGCATGCCTCGACTGGTTCAGCGCATGAGCGAGCAGGGCATTGCGCGGGCCGCGGTTCGCACCTTCCACGTCTATGGCATGGGCGAGTCGCACATCGACCATCGCCTGGTCGGGCTGGTGGACAACATTCCCAACGTCACCGTGCACTTCCGCACCGCCACACCTGAGAACCACGTCAAGATCGTCGTTCGTGCGGCGGACGCCGACAAGAGTCAGGCCGTGCTCGACCAAATCGACCACGAGCTGCGCAAGCGCATTGGCCAAGGAATTTATGGCGTCGACGACGAAACGTTCCCGATGGTAGTTGGCCGAACTTTGGTTGGCGCAAACGCGACGGTGGCCCTCGCCGAATCGTGCACCGCCGGGTATGCGGGCCAACTGCTGACGTCCGAGCCGGGCTCCAGTCGCTTTTTCGTGGGCGGTGTGATGGCCTACTCGAACGACGTAAAAACCAAGGTGCTCGGCGTGCCAGCCGAGCTCTTGGGTGAGCACGGCTCGGTCAGCGAGCCCTGCGCACGTGCCATGGCCGAGAGTGTGCGGAACCTTACCGGTGCGACGATCGGGGTTGCCATCACGGGCGTCGCAGGCTCGAAAATGGACGGTCGTCCGAACGCCACGGCCGGCGCAGCGCCCACCGACAAGCCCGTCGGGTCGGTGTGCTTTGCCATCGCCGGACCGCGCCCCACTAAGTCCGTCAGCAAACTATTTTCCGGTGACCGAGAGCGGATACGTAGAGCGGCCGCCTACTTTGCGCTCGACATGGCTCGCCGATATTTCACGTGAACCAGGGCTCGCGTGAGTACCAGCGGGCTTCGCCCGGTGGTACTCACGCGGGAGATTGAAAGAACCCTCCCAGGGTTCTTTCCTAGGAGAGAAGCAATGGCGAATCTTGCGAATGTTGATCGAAGCGAGCACAAAGAATCCAAGGCCGACGCCGTCAAGGCAGCACCACTACCAGTACGCGACGCCGGTCGCGATCGGGCCATCGATTTGGCCGTATCCACCATTGAAAAGCAATTCGGCAAGGGCAGCATCATGCGCCTTGGCGAAGACATCGCGCCGCCCGAGGTGCAGGTCGTCCCAACGGGCGCCCTTGGCCTCGACATCGCGCTTGGCATGGGCGGTCTGCCGCGCGGCCGTATTGTCGAAATCTACGGGCCGGAATCGTCGGGCAAGACGACGCTTGCGCTGCACGTGGTGGCCCAGGCGCAACGCACGGGCGGCATCTGCGCCTTCGTCGACGCCGAGCACGCCCTGGACGTCAGCTACGCTCGCAAGCTGGGCGTGAAGACCGACGACCTTCTGGTGTCGCAGCCCGATTGCGGCGAGCAGGCGCTGGAAATTACCGAGATGCTGGTGCGCTCGGGGGCCGTGGACGTCGTCGTCGTGGACTCGGTGGCGGCGCTTACGCCGCGGGCCGAGCTGGAAGGTGAAATGGGCGATTCCCACGTCGGCTTGCAAGCGCGCCTCATGAGCCAGGCTCTGCGCAAGCTGACCGGCACCATTTCCAAGTCCAATACGCTGGTCATCTTCATCAACCAGATCCGCATGAAGATCGGCGTGATGTTCGGCAATCCCGAAACCACGACCGGCGGCAACGCGCTCAAGTTCTACGCCAGCGTGCGCCTCGACATCCGTCGAGTCGGCGCCCTCAAGGACGGCGAAAGCGTGGTCGGCAACCGCACGCGCGTGAAGGTCGTGAAGAACAAGATGGCGCCGCCTTTCCGTGAGGTCGAGTTCGACATCATGTACGGCGAGGGCGTCAGCCACGAAGGCGACCTGGTGGACCTTGGCGCCGAGTGCGAGGCGGTCGAGAAGTCCGGCGCCTGGTTCGCGTTCGAGGGCGAGCGCATCGGCCAGGGCCGGGAGAACGCCAAGCAGTTCCTGCGCGACCACAAGGACATCGCGCTCAAGATCGAAACCAAGATCCTCGCCCACCACGGCGTCAAGCGCGACGCCGGATCGGTGGCGATCACGGCTGCCACGGGTACCGCGGTTCCGAAGCCTACCCATCCCGAAAAGCGGCGCTAGCCCGCATAACTCATAAGCCGCACCAAGTTGACTCTCGTGCGGGCGGGCCAAACCGCGTGGGGAGCGCCGAGCTTAGCTCGGCGCGGACCATCGCGGGAAGGCATGGAAACCCTTCGAGGGTTTCCATCACAATTGATTTTCTTGCTCGGCTCTCACTTTTTTCATTGCCGAAACTTGTCGCAGGTAGCTTCGGTGCGTACTACGATTTGTGCAATGTCACCGAAGAAGGCCATTCCCGAGGGACCAGTCGAGATTCCTGAGTTTTTGCCCGTCCTGCCACTGCGCAACTCCGTGCTGTTTCCGAACTCGATCATCCCGATTGATGTTGGGCGCAAGAAGTCGGTGAAGTTGGTCGAGGAAGCGATTGCGAAGGAAAAGCCGATCATTGGCATCGTCACCCAGCGTGATGCGCGTGTGGAAGAGCCCGGCCCCGCGGATCTTTACACCGTCGGCTGTGCGGCTCGCATTCTGAAGGTCATCAAGCTGGCGAAGGACAGCTTCTCGGTGATCCTGCAGGGGGTATCGCGCGTGCGCCTGCTCGAGCTGGGCCCGCAAGATCCGTACATGGTGGCAAAGATTCAGGTGCTGCCGGATCCGGCGGCCAGCTCGGCCGAGCTCGACGCGTTGGTGGTGAACGTCAAAGACGTCGCCAAGCGGGTCATCAAGCTCATGCCCGAGTTGCCGAAAGAGGCATCGTCGTTGCTCGATAGTGTCACCGAACCGGGACAGCTCGCCGACCTCATCACCTCGAACCTCGACGTGCAGGTGGATGAGAAACAGGAGATTCTCGAGATCTTCGATCTCAAGGCGCGCTTGCGTCGCGTGCTGCAGTTCCTATCGCGCCAGCACGAGGTGCTGAAGGTGCGCGAGAAGATCAATACGCAAGTGCAGGAGGAGATGGGGCGCAATCAGCGCGAGTACGTCCTGCGCCAGCAGCTCAAGGCCATCAAGGAGGAGCTGGGCGAAATCGACGAGACGGGCGGCGACCTGGACGACTTCCGCGAGAAGATCGCGGCGGCCAAGCTGCCGGCGGACAGTGAGAAAGTGGCGCTCAAACAGCTCGAACGGCTCAAGGTCATGCAGCCGTCGTCGGCGGAATACACGGTTACGCGGACCTACCTCGAATGGTTGGTCGAGTTGCCGTGGTCGGTCACCACCGAGGACAAGCTGGATATTCCGGCGGCGCGCGACATCCTGAACGCCGACCACTACGACCTGGAAAAGGTCAAGAAGCGCATCCTCGAGTACCTGGCAGTGCGCAAGCTCAAGACTGACAAGAAAGGTCCCATTCTGTGCTTGGTGGGCCCGCCCGGCGTCGGCAAGACGTCGCTTGGCAAGTCCATCGCGCGGGCCCTCGGGCGCAAGTTCATGCGTATTTCCTTGGGTGGCGTGCGCGACGAAGCCGAAATTCGCGGCCACCGGCGTACCTACGTGGGATCGCTCCCCGGCCGCATCATCCAGGGCATGAAGAAGGTCGGGTCGAACAACCCGGTGTTCATGCTCGACGAGATCGACAAGCTCGGCCACGACTTCCGCGGCGATCCCGCAGCGGCGCTCCTGGAAGTGCTGGATCCCGAGCAGAACCACGCCTTCTCGGATCACTACCTGGAAGTGCCCTTCGATTTGTCGAAGGTGATGTTCATCGCGACGGCCAACATCATGGATCCCATTCCACCAGCCTTGCGCGACCGTCTCGAAGTGCTCGAGATTCCGGGTTACACCCGCGAAGAGAAGCTGAACATCGCCAAGCAGTTCCTCATCAAGAAACAGGTCGAGGAGCACGGACTTTCGGACAAGCGCCTCGAGTTCGAGGACGCGGCCGTGGGCGAAATCATCGATAGCTACACGCGAGAAGCAGGCGTGCGCAACCTCGAGCGCGAGGCGGCGAACGTGATTCGTGCCGTGGCAGTGCTGGTCGCCGAAGGCAAGGCGAAGGAGAAGGAAATCGTCACGCTCGCGCGCATTCCTGATTTCCTGGGCCCGCAGAGGTTCTTGCCCGAGGTCGCCGAACGAACCGCCGAGGCGGGCGTGGCCACGGGCCTCGCGTGGACTCCGGTGGGTGGCGACATCCTCTTCATCGAAGCCACGCGCATGAACGGCAAGGGCAATCTCGTGCTGACCGGTCAGCTCGGCGATGTGATGAAAGAGTCGGCGCAAGCGGCGCTGTCGTTCATTCGTTCGCACTCGCGATGGCTGGGCCTCGACGACAGCTTTCTCGAGCGCACGGATCTGCACTTGCACATTCCTGCCGGTGCCATTCCCAAGGATGGCCCGTCGGCGGGCGTGACCATGTTTGCTGCGATGGTGTCCTTGCTCACGAATAAACCGGTGCGCAGCGATGTGGCCATGACGGGCGAAATTACCCTGCGCGGCCTTATCCTGCCGGTCGGTGGAATCAAGGAGAAATTCCTGGCCGCTCACCGTGCAGGCATCAAGAGGGTCGTCATCCCGGAGCGCAACCGCAAGGACGTCATCGACATTCCCGAGCAGCCCCGCAAAGAGCTGGAGATCATCTACGTCAAGCGTATGGACGAGCTCTTGCCCTTGGTGCTGACCGAGATGCCAGTTCTGACGGGCACCATGCTGGGCGTCGTGACGCCGCCTCCAGTGCAGCCGACCACGCAGCCGCCGGCCGCGTAGAAGGCTGGTGGCGGAAACCCTGGCCTGAAACACCTCTCCTCGCACAGCGGGGAGAGGTCACCTCGCGCAGCGAGGCGGGTGAGCCTTACCGTCGGCGCGGTACTTGTGTCTTGCGACCGGCGCGGTGTCCACCTGGGCGCGGGCGCTTGACCGGCGCAGACACGTGACCCTTTCCATTTGGCCCCTCGTCGCTGGGCTTGGTCGCGGCTTCCATCTTTTCCAGGCGTTCGCGCATCTGCGAGGTTTCGCTGCGTAGCCGTTCTAGCTCGTCGCCGAGCTTGTGCAGCTTGTCTTCCGTCGAGCCTTTTTCCCGAAGCTGGACGATGGCATTGCGGAAGCGACGTTTGGCGCGGCCGTCCAGCTCGCCAGCGCGGGCACGGTCGATGGCGGAAATCGAGCGAGCGTCGCCGAGCTCGGCAAGCGCCGAGGCGGCATCCATGCGGACGCGAAAATCCGGATCGAGCAGGCAGGCTTCCAGGCGCTCGCGGGCGCGGCGGGCGTTTGCAGTGCCTTCGGCCAAACGACCGAGCGCCATCACCGCGGCTCGGCGCGACTGGAACGACGCCGCCCGGTTGATGGCCCCTTCGACGATCGGATAGGCGGCTTCGTCCGAGCTTGCTCCCAACCCTTCGAGCGCCTGCGACCGAATCACATCCATGAACGCGTGCCGGCTGAGCACGGGCGTAAGAATTTCCACCGCGCGCGGCGAACGGGTACGACCGAGCGCCAGCGCCGCCGCCGCCTCGACGAAGCAGCTCGGGTCGCCGTCCTTCGCCCACTGTTCGAGGGCGGCGGCCGCACGCTCGTTGCCGGGCCCAAAGTCGATGCGAAACTCGCCAAGCGCGGCCGCGACGGAGCGCCGAACTTTGGGAAGTGCCTGTTTCCGTGAAGCCAGAAGGGCATCCAAAGCGTCCTGCCGGCGCGTCTTACCAAGCGCCGTTGCCGTCGCGGATCGCACCGCCCAGAAAGCATCGCTTTCCAGGGCCGCGCGCAGGGCTGCGACGCCGGACTCATCCGGCTTGTCGGCCAGCGCCCGCGCCGCGTGCACGCGGTCGACGGCCAGCTGTGCCTTCGCCAGTTGGCGAATCCACAGGGGCCGGGCTTTGTCGAACTTGATCGTCTTGAGCAATACGTCGCCGGGATCGAAGACAATTTGCTCAGGCGCGGCGTCGAGCTTGAATTGGAAGGACTGCGTCTTCTGGCAAATGTGAATCGGCTCGTCGTGCTCGCGGCCGTCGACTTCGAAGCGCACGCTGGTGCGCAGCTCGTACGCGCGCTCGCCTTCTTGCTTTTGCTCGACCCGCAGCGATCCAACCTTCTTGTCCGCGTCCCATTGCCAGGTGCACTCGAGATCCGGGTGCCCGGGATGCTCGGTCCACTGCTGGAAAAAGCGGTCCAAGTTGCGACCGCTGGCTTCCTCGACGGCGCGGGCCAGGTCGCGCGTTTCCACCGACTTGCGTGCGTGGCGCTCGGCATAAAGCTGCAGGGTGCGGAAGAAATCGGCGTCGCCCAGCTCGTGGCGAAGCATGTGCAGCACCCGGCCGCCCTTTTCGTAGAGGTGGCGGTCGAACAAATCGATCGGCTCTTCGAATTGCCGGCACACGATGGGCCGCTGGTATTCGTTGGCTTCGTCGAGGTAGCCCTCGAGATCGGTCAGAAGGTCGATGTCGGCCTCGTCCCGCCCGCGCGAATGGGTACGCCAGATGTACTCGAAGTAGGTGGCGAAGCCTTCGTTCAGCCACGCTTCGGGCCACTCGCGGCAGGTGACGAGGTCGCCCCACCACTGGTGCGCGAGCTCGTGTGCGACCAGGTAATCGATGTCGCGGTCGAGCGCCGCGCGTTCGTCGAGCATGGCCTCGGCGGTGAGGGTGGTGGCGGTGGTGTTTTCCATTCCGCCGAAGATGAAGTCGGAAACGAAAATCTGGCTGTAGCGTTTGAACGGGTAGGTAACGCCGATGGTCTTCGAGAAAAAGTCGATGAGCTCGGGGGTCGCGGCCAGGCTGCGTTTCAGATCCGCCTCGCGGCCCTTCGGACCGTAGTAGTAGACCTCGACGCCGGTCTGCGGCGCGCGGTCTTTGATCTCGCAGAATTCTCCGCAGACCAGGGTGACCAAGTACGGCGAGTGCGGAAAATCGAGGACGTAATGCCACAGCGCCTTGCCATTGCCGAGGTCGCGGTGGTCGCGCAAATCGCCGTTCGAAAGCACGAACAGCTCGGCCGGAACCGTGCATACGATCTCGCTCGACGATTTCATCAGCGGAGCATCGACGCACGGAAAATAGAACCGCGAATCCTCGTCCTGACCTTGCGTCCAGCACTCGCGCGGGCGGCCCGGGTGCGCCTCGTCCGGCTGAACGAAGTACAGGCCGCGTACCGGCTTGCACTGGTAATCGATGGCAATGGTCATTTTCTCGTCGCGCTTGCGCGGTCGATCGAGCTCTATGCGCAGCCGTTTGTCGTCGTAGTACGTGCCTTCCGGGGCGACGCCATCGATGGTGATGGTGGCAAAACGCATGTCGATTGCGTCGAGCTCGATAGCGCGAAGATCGTCGCGACGACTTTGCAGCGCGAGCGTGGCGCGACCGACGAGCGTCTGCGCTTGCAGGTCGGGTTCGAGCTCGAGCCGAAGGTGGGTGACGGAAACCGGACAATCCGGCGCAAAATGGGTCTGGGTGCCGGGCGATACGAAGGGTTTGGGCATGGCTTTGAGGGACCGAACGTTACCCCGGAACGCGTGGCTCGGCTAGGTCACTGGTGTTTGGTTTTCCCGCCGCCCTTTTCGTCGCTGGCTCGGCGTGGAAGGGGGAAATCAAACCATTCGCGAACGTCCAGGTCGAAGCCTGTACCGTGCATGAAGTTGTAGACCGCCCGGCGCAATCCCTCGCCCAGCGTGCCGGGATCGGGGCGGCCCGGTTCGTCGAAGGGGATTTCGTTGCGGGTAAAGGTCCCTTCCCGCGGGTCGAGCACACGCAGGCGGAGCTTCGTTCGGTCTTGAAAGACCGGACTGTGGGCGGTCAGCGCGAACCGATGCCAATAGGCCGAATGCACGCGACCATCGGCGAAGAGCCCGCGCACGAAGTCCAGCGCTTCCAGGGTCTCCTCGACGGTTTGCGTGGGGTAGCCGTACATCAGATAGGCGTGCACGAGGATTCCGGCCCCCGCCAGCGCGCGCATGGCCTCGGAGGCCTGCGCATTCGTGATGCCCTTGTCCATGAGCGCCAGTAGACGGTCGTGCGCGCATTCGAGCCCGCCGCTCACGGCGATGCAGCCCGAACGTTTCATCAGACGGGCAAGCTCGTCGTCGAAGCGGCGCTCGAAGCGGATGTTCGCCCACCAGTCGACGGTCAAGCCGCGATCGAGGATCGCCTTGGACAGCCTCCGCAGCAACGCAGGCGGCGCGGCCTCGTCGACGAAATGGAAGCCTGAAAGGCCGGTGTCCGCCATGGCCCGCTCCATCCAACCCACGATGGTCTCGGCATCGGTCGGGTCGTAGCTGCGAATGTAGTCGAGCGAGGTATCGCAAAAGGCACAGCGGTGCCAGTAGCAGCCGTGCGCCAGGGTGAGCTTGAGCCACGGTCGGTCGCTCCACAGTCGGTGCATGGGGTTGGGGCTTTCGGCCATGGCGATGTAGCCGGCGGTTCGCATGGGCGAAAAATCGGGCGCCGGGCGGTCGCGGTGGCGCAGCCGTGGCGCCGCAGGATCGTCGCAAACGATCACCTGACCGTCACGGCGAATGCGGGTGCGGACGAGCGTGGTCGACGGCTCTGCCTGCGCTTCGACGATGCGAAGCAGGGGAATCTCGCCGTCGTCGAAGCACACGTAGTCGAACGTGTCGAACACGCGGCTCTCGTCGAGATCGCGCAGCTCGGTGTTCACGTAGCCGCCGCCGAGCACGGTCACCACGGCAGGGGCAAGCGCCTTGACCCGGCGGGCGATCCGGAAGGCGGCGTAGAGCGTGCCGGGGAACGGAACCGTGAAGCCGACCAGCGTCGGCGTGTGCCTGGCGAAGGCCTGCTCGGCAAGCTCGTCGATCCACCGGTCGAGCAGGGTCGGCCGCCGGGTCAGCGCTTGCGCCAAGTCGTCGAAGCCGCTCGCGTCGGCGGCCAAATGCTCGGCGTAGCGAGCCAGCTCGAAACGGTCATCGATACCGTCGCGAACCGCATCCGCGATCTCGTCGAGGAACAGGCTGGCCCGGTGGCGCGCCACCACGTCGCGCGGCTGACCGGCGATGAGGCCGCGCATGGCTTTGAAACGCGAGCCCTCGGGCAGGCTTCCGCGGCGGCACAAGCGGTCGCCAAGCTCGGGCGCCCGTCCTTGCAGGAAGCGAACGGCGTCGTCGACGGCCGCGCGGATCTTCTCGGCCTGGTGCAAGAAATGGCGGACGGAATCCGGCGACTGGCGGGGCGATTTCTTGCGCAGGATCTCTTCCACCGCGGCCACTCCGCTTGCGCAGAAAAGGCGTAAAGCGAGGGCGAGCGAGAGATCCTCTTGGGCAACGTCGTGGCCCTTGTCGCGCAAGAACGCCGCCAGCGTCGGCACGGCCGGGTAGGCCGTATTGAACTGAAGCATCGGCGGCGTGACCAACAGGATGCGCATGGGCTCGCCGATGCTAGCGCACGTTCCTTAGAGATGCCGTCGAGATGCCGGTTACTCGAGCAGAAGCCGGGGACGTTCGATGTGCGCCACGAGGGGAGCCAAGCGCGCGTCGGCGGCTACCGAGGCGAGCAGGGCCGTCGCGGCTGACACGTAGCCTGCCCGATCCAGCAGACCCGCGAGCAGCCGGTAGCGCAAGAACAGAAACGCAGTTTGCGCGACGTCGGAAAGGCAGTAGCCGCGCAGTGCTTCGAGTTGGCCGGTGCGGAAGAGCGCCTCGACTTGGCTGCCGTCCACGCCGTCCTTGCCGGGCAGTCCGATCAGTCGGGCCGCCCCGTGCAGCGACGTCATGCGGGTCGCGCCGTAATCGGCGAGAACGTCGCACAGATCGAGATGTCCTTCGCTGCTGTAGCGGTAGCGATAGTCGCGGTTTCGGTAGTACCAGGGCGCGGACACGCCGTAGCGCAGGCTGCGTAGCATGAGCACGGGCAAATCGAAGCCGCGTCCGTTCCAGGTGACGAGGGTTGGCTCCCATTTCGCCATGAACTCGGCGAAGTCCGCGAGCATGCCGCCTTCGTCTTTGCCCTCGCCGATGGTGCCAGCTTTCTTGCAGACGAGATTCTCATCGAGCCACATGACGCCGATGACGACCGGTTTGCACGCGAAGATGGGCGGGAACGTCCGCTCGGTCCCCGGGCTGGGCGGAGGCGGCGTGTACAGCTCCGCGTCGGGGATGGTTTCGATGTCCAGGACCAAATGCGTTGGAACCGCCATAGGGTCCGCCATTCTAGCTGATTTTGATGGGAACCCTGGGTGCGTTCCCAACGCACGCGATCGACCGTGCAAGCGGCGGCGACAAAGGCTAGTGTTTTCAGGTTTCCATGGCCGACCATGACTTTGACGCCCGGACCGATTTGCCCGACAGGGCCAGCCCGCGGTCGTTGCGCCAGGTGCGAGCGGCGCAGTTGCGCGCTCGGGCTTTGCGCTGGGCTATCGGCAAGTTGGCCTTGGGCTCGCTGTTTCTGGTCGGTGCGCTGACCTACGCGTTGGCTCCACAGCGTCACACGGGATCGAGCCGCCTCTGGATGGCGTTTCTGCTCGTGCTGTCGACGGTGAACGTGGGCCTTGGCTTGCGCACGTTCTCACGGGTGCGACGGCAGGCCGCGCGCTATTGGCCGATCGCCACCGCGGCGTGGGGCGTGCTCGCCACCGTGGTCGTGCGAATTCTCATGCGTCGGTAGCGCGCGGGCGCGTGGGAGCCGCCGAGCTTTTTTAGAACGCCACGAACGCCAGCGCGCCGACGTTGTCTCGCCCGATGGAGGGCAGCAGGACGAGCCTGCTGCTCGTATCACGCGATGCCGTGTCGTCCGGCTTGCCGAAATAGCCGTGGTAGAAGAGCACAGCCGAGGTGACGATCAGCGCGCCACCGACGCCGTAGCCTACCCACTGGACCTTGCTCCAGTTGTCGCCCGAGCTTTGCTGACTATCAATGTAGTTTTGCTCATCGGTCGTCCGCGGACCAGTGAACGGTTTGCCGCTGGCGTTGCAATCGAAGGCGCTGCCGCTGCACGGGTATCGCCGGTACGGATCAAGGTTGCTGTTGATGCTGCCTACCTTGTAACTGGAATAGCCGCCGAGGCCGACGCCCACGATGCCAAGGCCGAGCAGCGCCCAGGCTCCTACGCGCGAGCCCTGGTTGGGCGGCTCGCGCGCCGGCGTGGGCGCTGTTTCGACCGGGGCGGCAACTGGCTCGGCCTGTGCCTGTTCCAACGGTTTCTCGATGGGCTTCAGCTGCACCTGAATCTTCTCGGTCGCGCCAGAGGCGAGCGTCACGTTGCGCTCCCACTTCTCGTAGCCGGTCTTGCTGACCGTGATCTGGTGCTGGCCTCCCGCGACGCCAGCCACCATGAGGCCGTCGGAGCCGAGCAATCCGGCCTGGACGCCGTCGATCAAGACCGCCGCACCGACTACGCCACCCGCGATCTTCAGCGAGCCCGGCAGGGCCTGGCCGGTGAGCGTGGCGAACCACTTTTGCACCGGCGCGCGCAACCCCACGGGCGTTGCTTGCGCCTTGCTGATTTGTTCGGACACCCACGACTCGACCACGCCTCGCTCGGCGTCGAGGAGCTTGATGGTAACGATGAACGCGTCGGTCCCGACGGGCTGCAGGCTGCCGAAAATCAGCTTGTTGGCACCGATACTCTGTGCGGCTTGGGTCATGCACGGCGGCGCTTCATCCGCGCAGCTGAAGACGAGCTTCACCTCAACCAAGTCGCGGCCTTGCACCAATCGGAACATCCCCGATGAGGTCACGCGCTGACGCAGAGATTCGGTAACGGCGGCTGCGACCGCATCGGGCGCGCCTGCGGCGGGTTCGAGGCCAAGCACCGATAGGGACGCTTCCCCTGCCGATGCTGCCGAGCCCACCAAGAGCGTCCCGACCAAGATTCCCAGCACAGACAGAGAAGAAACTCGCGGAGCGATGTTCACCATGGCCTTCTGGCATTGTTTTCCCAGGCGCCGGACAATGTCAATGAAGACGCTACGATCCTTTACGCTCTCATGCGTGCCTGGACGCGCCGTGCTGTGCTAGCTTAGCCACCCCATGCGGCTCGGCGTGTCGGCAAAAATCCTGATCGCGTACGCCGTCCTGCTTGGAATGCTCGCCGCGAGCAGCCTTTTTACCCTGTCCTATTTGCGCCGGGGTCGACAAGAGTTGGCGGCCAATCAGCGCCGCTTGGAGGTTCAGGTCGCGGTCGACGCTTCTCTCCGCGCGCTCGAGGATTTCGCTAAGATGCGCCGGCCGGAAGGAGAGGGCCCGGCGCTTGGGCTCACGAGTCGTGTAGCGGCCCAGAACGGCATTGCCTCGGCTCGCCAGAACTTGCGTGATGCGCTCGACGCGATCGATCGTTACTTCAAGGAGCGGGACAATCCCCCCCGTCGGGAAGAGTTCGAGCGTTACAAGCGCGACATCGCCGATCTCGACGAGCGTGTGGTGGGAGCGGCAGCCGCCCTGGGGGCGAGCGAGCTGGTGGCCGGGGACAGCACCGAGGCGGATCGCAGACTGGCCAACTTGCTCAGTCGGTTTCACGGTTTGCGCAACAGTCTACGCAGCCAGGGCAAGCTGGTGGCCGAGGAGCTGTCCGACAACGAGCGGCGTGCCGCGGAGATCGCCTTCGCGCTGAGCGGGCTCGGCCTGCTTCTTTCCGTCGGAGCTGCCTTGGTCGTAGTTCGCACGCTACGCCCGCTCCAGGTGCTGCGCGAGCACACCAAGCAAATCGCTGGCGGTGAATACGCGCGGCGCATCGGTATCACCTCGCGCGACGAGATCGGCGATTTGGCGCGCGAGTTCGACGCGATGGCCGCCGCCATCGAGGAGCGCGAGCATCGCCTGATTCGTTCGGAACGCTTGGCCACCGTCGGACGCATGGCTGCGCACATCACCCACGAGATTCGCAACCCGCTGGCGTCGCTCGGCCTCAACGTCGAGTTGCTGGCCGACGAGGTGGGCGAGGGCAACGAGGAGGCGCGCAGTCTCGTGACCTCGATTAGCAAGGAGGTCGACAGGCTCAGCGACATCACCGAGACCTATCTTCGCTTCGTGCGCCTGCCCAAGCCCAAGCTCGAGCACGAGGATTTGGCGGCGATTGCGACGTCGGTGATGAAGTTCTCGGGCAGCGAGCTGGCCTTGGCGAAGATCACGTGGAGCATCGACGTGGCGCCGGATCTGCCAGAGGTGATGGCCGACGAAAGCCAGCTTCGCCAAGCGCTGCTCAATTTGGTTCGCAACGCCAAGGAAGCCATGTCGGGCGGTGGCAACATTCATCTGGCGCTCGCGGTGGTCGACGCTCAGGTACGGATGGTGCTAGCCGACAGCGGGCCGGGCATTGCGCCCGAAAATCTCGCCAACGTTTTCGAGCCGTTCTTTTCGACCAAAGCCAAAGGAACAGGCCTGGGGCTGGCGCTCGTGCAGCAAATCGTGAACGAGCATGGCGGAAGAATCGAGGTCGACTGTCCGCCCGAAGGCGGCACGCGGTTCAGTATTTACTTGCCCACCGCCAAGCCGAGCGCGCCGGAAGCCGTGGGGTAGTCAATTTTGATGGAAACCCTGGGGGGGTTCCAAACCCGAGGCCCCTGCCACCCACCCTGCCTACTGCTCGCTGCGCTCGGCCTCGCGCGCTCTGGCTCCGGTGGGCAAAGCCCACCTCCGCCAACGCGATCGCTAGCCCGTCCCAGGCGTGGGCTAGTGTCACCACGCCCGGACCTTGAGTAACGCCCTCCCGCCGACTACGATCGACTCGTGAGCAAGCCTATCGTTTCCGTGTCCGTCGACCTCGACGCTGTCGAGTGCTACCACCGCATTCACGCCCTAAGCGATGCGCCGTCCGAGAGCGCGCGCCATTCGATTTTGCGGCTGGCGCTTCCGCGGCTGGGTCAGCTGTTCGCTCGCCACGGCATTCGCGCGACGTTGTTCACCGTGGGGCGCGATCTTCTCGACGATGCCGAAGGGCGCAGCATCCTCGCGGATTTGGCCAAGGCGGGGCATGAGATCGCCAGTCATTCGTACTCGCATCCGTACGACTTGGTTCGCTTGGGCCGCGCAGAAATCGTCGACGAAATCGAGCGGGCCGAGGCAAGCATCGAGGAGGCGTGCGGATCGGCCCCGGTGGGCTTCCGCGCCCCCGGCTACGAAATCTCGGCTGAGCTCGTCGACGTGCTGTGCAGCCGCGGGTATCGCTACGATTCGTCGACCTTCCCGGCCATTCCTTACTATCTGGCCAAGGCCGCCGTGATGGGCGTCTTGCGTGCCGTCGGTCGCAAGTCGGGCAGTATCCTGGGAAGCCCGAGGGTGCTGATGGCGCCACATACGCCGTATCGGCCGGCCGCGGGCTCGCCCTACCGAACTGGCGATCTGCCCATCGTCGAAATGCCCGTGACCGTGACGCCGCTCCTTCGTCTGCACGTCATCGGCACGACGCTGGTCCTTTTCCCAGAGTGGCTGCGTCGTCGGTTGGTGTCGGCCGCCCTGACGACACCGCACTTCAACCTCGAGCTACACGGCATCGATCTGGCGGACGCTCACGAAGACGGGCTTTCGCCGGCTCTGATCGCGCGGCAGCCTGATTTGCGTGTGTCGCTGGCGCGCAAGACGGCGGCGCTCGAGGCAACGCTCAATGAAGCAAAGGCAGCTGGCGCGACCTTTTTGACGCTTGCGGAAGCCGCCGACCACTTTGGAGCAACTCTGCCCGCGCCGCGCGCCGCGTAGGCTAGAACGTGCTTCGTTTCCTGGACAGGTCTATGCTGGGGCCGCATGGCTTGGTCCGAGGCCAAAACCGTCCAGGAAACGCCGAGTGCCGGGCGCGCGTTTGCGGCCACCGCCTACGACGCCGATCGTTTGCCGACGCCGCCGCAGGAAGAGGGCGACGACCCGCTCATCGGCAAGCATATCGATCACTTCGAAGTGCGCGGCTTGCTCGGCGAGGGGGGCATGGGCCGCGTGTACCTCGCCCACGATTTGTCGCTCGACCGCCCGGTCGCACTGAAGCTGTTGCGCCGCGAGCTGGCCGACAACGCCATGCTGATGGCGCGGTTGGTGGACGAGGCGCGCGCTCAGGCACGCCTGCAGCATCCGAACGTCGTCACCATCTATTACATCGGCCATTTCGAGGGCTCGTCGTATTTCGTCATGGAGTACGTGCGAGGCAAAACCCTCGCCGAGGTGTTGCAAAAGGACGGCTCGATTCCCTGGGGCGACGCCCTGGAATACGTGATTCAGACGGCCCGGGCGCTGGCCACGGCGCACGAGCGCGGCATGATCCACCGCGATATCAAGCCGTCGAACATCATCCTTGCTGACCTCTCCAAGGGCGACGCCGGAGCGGGCGTCAAGGTGGCGGACTTTGGTTTGGCGACCTCCGATGAGACGGCGGCCGGCCGTTTCGTGGGTACGCCGTTTTACGCGGCTCCGGAGCAGATCGCTGGCGAAGCACCCGACTTGCGCAGCGACATCTACACGCTGGGGGTTACCTTCCATGAGCTCTTGACCGGGCAGGTGCCGTTCAAGGCCGAAAGCCTGGAAACCATGGCCAAGCTGCATCGGACGGCTCCTCGTCCGCACATCGCGAGCATCATCGCGCCGTGGCGCTTGCGCCAGCTCATCCTCGACATGATGGATCCCGATCCGCAGAAGCGACCGCAGACCTACGACGAGCTCCTCGGGCGGCTCGAGTCGTTGCGGCCAACGCCACGGGTAGCGGGCGGGCTTCTTCCGCGCGGGGTGGCGCTGGCCGTCGACCTGATGCTCTTCGCGCCCATCGGGCAAATCGTCGCCGGAGCGATGGGCTGGACGCAGCAGGCGGCTACAAGCATCTGGCTCGCGCTGTTCGGGACTTATTACGTGCTCACGCAGCGGCTCTGGGGGCAAACCCTCGGCAAAAGGCTGCTCGGGTTGCACGTCGTGGGTACCACCCGGCGTGTGCGGGTGCCGGGGCTCGTGCTGCGCTTCGTGGTCGAGTTCTGGGGCCCCCTGGCAGCGCTGGCCATCATCAGCCTGCAGGTCGGCGCGGTGACGGATCTGCTCGAGCTCAAGGACCGCGTCGTCGGCTCGCTGGGAGCAAGCCCACTGCCGCTGTGGGATCGAGGCGTGCGAGTGCTTCTGCGGACCATGCTGGTGCCGAATTCGATCGTCGGCATTCCTTGGCTGGCGAGCTTCCTCTTCGCACTCATCGACCGTGACCGCCAGACCTTGCACGACCGCGCCGCTCGCACGCGTGTCATTTACGAAGCGCGTTTGTTGGAAGAGGAAAGCAAGCACACGAGCGCCTGAGAAACCGCGGCAAACCTGCTAAGGTCACGGCCGTGAATCCTGAACATTTGCGAGCCCTGCTCGAATCCGTACGAGGCGGCCAGACGGACGTGGACGGCGCTTTGCGCGAGCTGCGCGACTTGCCCTTTCGGTCGCTCGGTTTTGCCCACGCGGACACCCATCGCCATTTGCGCACCGGCTTTCCCGAGGTGATTTTCGGAACGGGCAAGACACCGGCGCAGATCGCCAGCCTCCTTGACGAGCTTGGGCGCAGCGGTGCCACGGTGATGGCAACGCGCATCTCGCCCCAGGTGGCGCACGAGGTGCTTTCCGCCGTGCCGGCCGCGCGCTACATCGAAGGCGCGCGCATCGTGGTGCACGGACCGGTGCCCGAGCCGACGCGCGGGCGGGGCACCATCGCGGTGTTGTCAGCGGGGACGGCGGACATCCCCATCGCCGAGGAAGCGGCGGTGACGGCCGAGCTGGACGGCAATCACGTCATGCGCATCTTCGACGTTGGCGTCGCCGGGCTGCACCGCTTGCTCGCGCACCGCGAGTCGGTCGAGAAGGCCGAGGTGCTGGTCGTGGTCGCTGGGATGGACGGCGTGTTGCCGACGGTGGTGGCGGGCTTGTTCTCGCGGCCGGTGATCGCCGTACCCACGAGCATCGGCTACGGCGCCTCCATGGGCGGAATCGCGGCGCTCCTGACCATGCTCAACTCGTGCGCCACGGGCGTGGCCGTGGTGAATATCGACAACGGCTTTGGTGCGGGGCGCATGGCATCGCTACTCAACCGGGTGCGTACGTGACGGCGAAGGGCATTACGCCGGGATTGCATCTGCATTTCGACCCGTGCTCGGGCGTGGCGGGTGATATGACCGTCGCGGCCCTGGTGGATGTGGGCGTGCCCCAGAAGGTGGTGCGTGACGCGGTCGGGGCGCTGGGCCTGAAGAAGCTGAAGGTGGGATTCGAGACGCGCAAGCGCGGCGCCTTCGTCGGACTCGGCTTCACGGTGGATTTTCCCGGCAAGGAGCAGGAGCCTGAGCATACGCACGGGCACGCCCATCATCACGAGCATGAGCACGAGCATGACCATGATCACGGCCACTCCCACGCCGACCATGAGCACGGCCATGAACACCACACGCATGCGGGCGCTCACGGCCACGAGCATCGCGACTACGCCGAGATTCGGCGGCTGCTGCGACGTGCGCGACTCGACGGCAAGCTGCGCGCCATGGCCGAGGAGATGTTCGCCCGACTGGCCGAGGCCGAGGCGCGCGTGCATGGCATTGCCGTGGACGCGGTGCGATTTCACGAGGTCGGAGCCTGGGACTCCATCGCCGACGTGGTCGGCGCCGCCGCTGCCTTGGCCTGGCTCGCGCCGGCGTCGGTTTCCTCGACACCGCCGGTGCTTGGTACCGGCACGATTCGCACCGCGCACGGATTGATTTCCGTCCCCGCGCCGGCCACCGCGGCCATCTTGCACGGCAAGCCGGTTCTTTCCGAAGGCACGGGCGAGCTGACCACGCCCACGGGCGCTGCGATTCTGGCGACGGTGGTTCAGTCGTTTGGTCCGCCGCCCGCCATGCGGCTGAAAGCGCAAGGCTTCGGTGCCGGGACGCGCGAGCACGGTGACCGTCCCAACGTGCTGCGTGTGCTGCTCGGCGAATCCCTCGGTCAGTCGCTGCCGGCGTCGGCTGTCGACGTCGTCTTGGTGGCGGCGAACATCGACGACATGAATCCGCAGCTCGCGGAGCCGCTGATGACCGCTCTGTTCGCTGCCGGCGCGGTCGACGTTTGGCTTTCGCCCATCCAAATGAAGAAGGGGCGACCGGCCATGGAAGTGTCAGCGCTGTGCCCCGCGGACGCGCTGGCCGCGGTCGAGGAAGCGTTTTTCGCCAACTCCACGACCATCGGTTTGCGTCGGCATGCCATGCAACGGACCGTGCTCGATCGCGCGATGGCCAAGGTCGACACCAGCTTCGGCCAGGTTCGCGTGAAAGTGGTATCACGGCAGGGCGCCCTGGTCGGTGCTACGCCCGAGTTCGACGACTGTCGGTCGCTCGCGACGCGCGCCAAGGTTCCAGTCCGCCGCGTGGTCGCCGAGGCGAATGCTGCGGCTTTGATGCTGCTTTCCGGACGCAAGAGACGAGGTTGATGGCGCCATCCCCGCGAAAAGACGCGGCACGGCCGCAGGCGACGGGGTTCGACCTCGGCGAAAGCCTCGTCCAAATGATGGACACGGCCAACGTGTTGATCGCTGCCGTGGACACGAAGGGATACGTCTTGGCTTGGAATCGCGCGCTCGGCGCGCTCACGGGGCTGGACGGCTCGGCGGGCCTCGGGCGCAACCTTGGCGAATGGCTTACCGAACTCGGCGTTCGCGATCTGGCCGACATCATGGCTCGCGTTGCGAATGAGCCCGAGCCCTTGCGCTGCGAGGTGCGCTTGCCGGGGCTTGGGGGAACCGTCGCCGCCGCGGCCTTTTGCATTTTCAAAGTGCGGGACGCTGCCGGCAACGTCACCGGTGTGATGGCTGCCGGGCACGACCTGACGGCGATGCGCGCCCTGCAAAACCAAATGATTCACGCGGAAAAGCTTGCCACCGTCGGACAAATCGCGGCGGGCGTGGCGCACGAGATCAACAACCCGCTGACCTCGATCCAAATGTGCGTCGAGGCGGTTCTCCGCAAGGGCACGTTGGCCACGGAGGGAAAGCTCGTCAACCACTTCGAAGCGGCCGATCTCGAGCGACTCCACAAGATTCGCGAAGGCTCCGAGCGCATCCGCAAATTCTCGCACGACCTGACCACGTACGCGCGACCGTCGGGGCGCGACGTCGAGGTCGTGAGTCTGAACGACGTGGTCGAGCATGCGCTTTCCTTCTGCGAGCACGTGCTGTACGAGGCCAAGGCGACGCTGCTGCGCGAGCTTGCGCCGCAGCTTCCGCAGGTGCACGTGGTGCGCGACCACATCATGCAAGTCGTGACCAATCTGGTGAGCAACGCCGCCCAGGCCTTACGCGACGAAGGCGGAACGATCGTGGTGCGCACTTTTCGCGATCCGAGCGGCCACGTCGGGCTCGCGGTTTCCGACGACGGCGAAGGCATTCGCCAGGAAGACCGCCACCGCGTCTTCGAGCCGTTCTTCACCACCAAGGCCGCAGGACGTGGCACGGGGCTTGGCCTTCCCGTGGTAAAGAACATCGTCCTTGCCCACGGCGGAGATATTGCCTTCGAATCGCGGCCGGGGACTGGCACGACGTTCACCGTGCTCTTTCCGCTTGGCGCGCCCCCGATTCCCCCAATCAAGATCGAGAAGCAGACACCATGAAAGCAGAGCAGTTGACCGAAATCTTTGAAACCGCTGCCCAGCAGCTCGGCGTGAAGGTTCGTTACGAGAACCTGGCCGCTGCTGGACCCACGGGTGGCGGCGGACTGTGCAAAGTCAAAGGCGAGTGGTGGATCATCATCGACAAGAAAACCGTGCCGTCGGAACGTGCCTCGATCTTGTGTGATGCTCTGGCAACCATGGACACGGGCGCGGTGTCACTGCCACCCAAGGTGCGCGAGATGCTGGACCAGCGCCGGGCCAGCATCCCCAAGCCCGCGTAACGAGACTACTCGCTCGCCAGGGCCCGGACTTTGGCGGCAAGGAGCGGGTCGTCGGCTAGGCTGTCGCGCAAGGCTGCGCTGATTTGGCTGCGCACGGTCGGGCTGGCCTTGGCGCCGACCTGTTTGTCGACGATGCGCTCGATGACTTTGTCGATGGCCTTCTCGGGGCTGAGCTTGCCCGCCTTCAACTCGGCACCAATGTCGGAAACCGAAATCGGCTTCGCGGAACGCGTGGGCTTGGCGGCGTGGGCGCTTTCGGTCTTGGCACCCGCCAGCTTGCTCGCGAAGGCTTTCCCACTGGTCTCGGCTACGCCGAGCGCCTTGCCGCTGGCGGCCGGTTTGGGCGGCAGTGTAGTGCGAGAAATCTTCATGGACGGCACCGAGCCTAGCACAGCGAACCGCTGCGATGGCGGAAGGTTCGCTGTCGTTATCGGACATCCAGCCGCAGAAGTTTCCTGCCACTTTTGGCTTCCGACGTCGCTTGCCTAACTGGCCTTACGAATCGACCGTTTTCCGGGTAAGGTTGGCCCATGAAAAAAGCACACATCGAGACTTCCGCGGGCGAAATCGTGCTCGAGCTCTTCGAGGACGACGCGCCCGGAACCGTCGCTAATTTCGTGGGCCTGGCCCAGGGAACCAAGGAATGGACGGATCCCAAGACCGGGGAAAAGGTAAAGCGGCCTTATTATGACGGCCTGACGTTTCATCGCGTGATCGACGACTTCATGATTCAGGGCGGCTGCCCCCTCGGTAGCGGCACGGGCGGCCCGGGTTTCACCATCAAGGACGAGCTTTCGGGGAAGCGTCAAAAGCACCTCCGCGGGTCGCTCTCCATGGCGAAGACGGCGGCGCCCGATTCGGGTGGCTCGCAATTTTTCATTTGCCACAGTCCGCAGGCGCACCTCGACCGCAAGCACACGGTTTTCGGCCAAGTGATTTCGGGAATCGAAGTGGTAGATAAAATCCGCAAAGGGGACAAGATGACGCGAGTTTGGATAGAGTAGATAGAAGTTCGAGGTACTGTCCCCGGCCGGCCCGGCAGGTGACTTTCGGGTGTGGCGGGTCTGGATTGTCGGGCCGCGATTGATCATAACTAGCACCCACGCTGGCTTGACTTGAGGCCCCTTGCTGGCTGATAACGGAAAGGCGCGCGCAGTGGACTGAACGCGTACGGAAGACGCTTGAACAAACCAATCCCCTTCGGCAAGTACTACCTCCTCGAACGCATCAATGTCGGGGGCATGGCCGAGGTCTTCAAGGCCAAGACCGTCGGCGTTGAGGGGTTCGAGCGGATTGTTGCGCTCAAGCGCATTTTGCCGAGCATCGCGGAGGACGAAGAGTTCATCACGATGTTCATCGACGAGGCGAAGATCGCCGTGCAGCTTCAGCACGCGAACATCGCCCAGATTTTCGACCTCGGCAAAGTCGACGACAGCTTTTTCATCGCGCTCGAATACGTCCACGGGCGCGACCTGCGCGGCATCTTCGATGACCTTCGCAAGCGCGGGCAGACCATGCCCGTGCAGCAGGTCTGCTACCTCATCATGCAGCTTTGCGAGGGCCTGGATTACGCGCACAACAAGCGCGACGCCCAGGGCCGCGACCTCAACCTCGTGCACCGGGATGTGTCCCCGCAAAACGTGCTCATCGGGTACGAGGGCGAAGTGAAGCTGATCGACTTCGGAATTGCCAAGGCAGCGGGCAAAGCGTCCAAGACCCAGGCCGGCATTCTCAAGGGCAAGTTCGGCTACATGTCGCCCGAGCAGGTGCGCGGCTTGCCCATCGACCGGCGCAGCGACATCTTCGCGCTCGGCATCGTGCTTTACGAAATGCTCACCGGCGAACGTCTGTTCATCGGTGAAACTGATTTTTCGACACTCGAGAAGGTCCGCAACGTCGAGATCATCCCGCCCTCGTCGTTCAATACGGGCATTCCTGAAAAGCTCGAACGGATCGTGCTCAAGGCACTGGAGAAGAACGTCGAGGACCGCTACCAGAACGCCATCGACTTGCACGACGACTTGCAGCTGTTCATGCATTCGGTGGGACAGTTCTCGTCGCGCAAGGATCTATCGGCTTGGATGAAGCGGACGTTTGCCGAGGAAATGCCGTCGGAGGTGGGCGCGGCCGATTTGGACGACGTGCAGGAAATCGATTCCGCCGAGCTGATCCCGTCGGTCTCCGCCGAGCGCCCGGGAGCCCATAGCGCTGGTCGCAAAGAGGATGAAGAGTTCGGCTGGGACGAGGAAGAGCGCGAGACGCAGATCTTCGACAAAGATCCGGCCGAGCAAGTCACGGTGGCCGAAAGCAGCTTCCTTGCGGAAGGTGGCGACAAGACCGTGGCCATGCCTCCGTCGGAGGCGCTGTTGGCCGAAATGGGCGAGGCCTTCGAGACGCAGGTTCCGACCAAACCGACGGCACAGACGGCGGCAGCGTCGGCCCAGCAGGAAGTTATTCGTCGGGCAGCCGACCCCGACGCCACGCCGCTGCCCGCCCCGACATTGTTTCCTTCATTCTCTTCGCCGGCAGCGCCGGTCTCGCCCAAGAGCGGCAGCGTGCCCCTGGCCGGCACTGGCGGCTCGCCCTTCGATTTGCCCAAGCCGGTCTTTCGCCAGACGCTGCTGGGCGGTGCCCATGCGCCGACGCTGCCGACGGCGCACGCGCCGGCAGGTCCCGCCTATCCGACTTTTCAGCCGGCGCCGCCCTTTGCGGGGCCGGGCCTGCCACAACAGATTTTTCCGTCGCCCGCCTTTCCCGGCATGCCGGTCCCGTCACCGTCTCCGTCCTACGCTCAGACCGTTGACATCTACGCGGCCGGAGCACCGCACTCGCTCCGCCAGCCCTCGCGCCTCAAGTTCTACGTCATCTTCGTTCTGCTCATGATCGCTGGCGGTGGCGGAACTTACATGGTGATGACCCGGCCAGGCCATTTGCAGGTTGCCGTCAAACCGCAGGATGCGCGGCTGGCCGTGGATGGGGTGGTGATCACCAGCGATCCGCCCTTCCAGCTCGACAAGCGGCCAGGCGTCTACCGGCTAGCGGTTTCGCGCGCGGGCTACGTCACGCGCGAGCAGAACATTCAAATCAGCGCCGGCCAGGCTGGACACCTCGACATGGATCTCGAGCCTTCGCCCGACACCGGGTTCGACTTGACCAGCCAGCCCTCGGGCGGACGGGTTTGGCTCGACAGTCAGCCCTTGGTCATCGACGAAAACGGCACCCAGGCGACCACCAACTTCCACGCTTCGCGCATCGCTCCCGGTCCGCACGTGATCGAAATCAGCGGCAACGCCCAGTACCAGACCTGGCGCCAGGAATTCTTGCAGGAGCCCAACCGCACCGTGCGTTTGCACGCAGATCTCGTGCCCGTCGCGGGCGGAAAGCCATCCACGACGAGGAGCGCTCCTCCGCCAGCGGTCATTCCACCATCGGCCACTCCGCCATCGGTTGAGCCTCCACCGTCCGGTTTAGGTCTTGCCGAAAAGAAGGCTCCCAAGGGCGGCGGCCACCGGGCTGGGGCGGCTCTTGCGAACCGGCCCTCACAGCAGCCGGCGCCGGGGGCCAGCACGGGCGACGACGTGTTCGAGAGCATCAAGCCAAGCGCCGTTGACAAGAAGCCGAAGCCCGCCCCGAGCAGCGGCAGCGACGACGATATTTTCGAAGCGCATGGCAAATCCGACAGCTCGGGCGGCACCTGCGTCGCGACCATCAGCTCGAAACCGTGGGCCGAGGTCAGCATTGACGGCAAGCCCACGGGCAAGATCACGCCGCTCGTGAATTACGCGATACCTTGCGGCAAGCACCGAGTCACTTTCAAGAACGCCGACCTCATGATCGAGCGCAACGAAAGCGTCACGCTCAAGGCCGGCCAGCCCTTCAAGAAGATCTTCTCCCTCGTCGAGAACGAGCTTTAGGCTCCTCCAAACTCGCGACGGTGCCTCGGCCGCGATAGTCTCCGTACCGCATGAGCTTGGTCGAGATCCAGAACCCGCCCAGAAGTAGTGGAAGCGGCCTCACAGAGGCTTGGCGCGAATACTTTCGGAAGGCGGCTTTCGAGAATCCCGCCCACCCGCAAGCGCGCGACTTTCTCGAGCGCGACTTGCGCGAGACCTTGCGGCGGTTCATTCCGGCGGACGCGTCCGTGCTGGATGTGGCGTGTGGAACCGGTGAAACGCTCGCCGCGCTCCCCAATCGCGAGCGCATCGGCATCGCCGCGCTCCCTGAAATCGCCGCGGAGGCGCGCCGTCGTCATCCCGAGCTTGCCATCCACGACGGCGAGCTAGCCGCCTTGCCGGCGGGGCGGACCTTCGACGCCATCCTTTGCAATCGCCTCTGTCACAGCGTCTCCGACATTCGCGAGCTGCTCGTCAGCCTGCGCGAGCGTTTGAGCGAGCATGGCCGCCTCTACCTCATCGCGTACAACTATCTTTGGGAACTGCCGACCAAAGTCGCGGAAGTGGCGGGCTTCAAGTTGCCGGCGCCGCCGTCCAACTGGCTCTCGCACAGCGATCTCGCGAATCTCTTCGGCATCGCCGGCCTCGAGAGCGTGCGCTTCGAAGACCGCATGATTCTGCCCGCCGACGTTCCGGCGCTGGCGCCGCTTTGCAATCGCTATCTCGGCAAGTTGCCAGTCTGGGACCGCCTGTCGATGTACCGCATCTACGCGCTCCGCCGGCGAGACATCCTGAGCGAGCCACGGCAGGCGTCGGTAAGCATCGTGGTTCCGAGTCGCAACGAAGCCGGCAACGTGGAAGCCGCCATCGCGCGCACGCCGCTTCTCGGTTCGCGGACCGAGTTGATCTTCGTCGAGGGCGGCTCGACCGACGGGACGTGGGAAAAGATCGGCGAGGCGATCAAGCGCTACCGCGGACCGCTCGTGCTCAAGGCGTTCCAGCAGGAAGGGAAGGGCAAAGCGGACGCGGTTCGTCTCGGTTTCTCCAAGGCGACCGGCGACATCCTGATGATTCTCGATGCGGACCTCACGGTTCCACCGGAAGAGCTGCCAGTCTTCTACGACGTCATCGCGCGCGGCCTCGGCGACTATGTGCAAGGCACCCGCCTCGTGTACCCGATGGATCCGGGGGCCATGCGCTTTTTCAACAAGCTCGGCAACGTGGCGTTCTCCCAGCTTTTCACCCACCTTCTCGGCCAGCCCATCAAGGACACCTTGTGCGGCACGAAGGTCCTGTGGCGACGCGACTACGAACGCATCTGCGCGGGCCGGGCGTTTTTTGGCGATTTCGATCCCTTCGGCGATTTCGATCTCATCTTCGGCGCCGCCAAGCTGAATCTGAAAATCGTCGAGGTGCCGGTGCGCTACCGCGAGCGCGTGTACGGCGAAACCAATATCTCGCGCTGGAAGCACGGCCTTCTGCTGCTCAAGATGTCCGGCGTGGCCGCGCGCAAGCTACGCTATGTCTGAAAGCGCGCCGCCCGAGCTGCCCTCCGAGTTGCGCGAGCGCACGCTGGCCCACTTCGAGGAGCACCGCCAAGCGTGGCAGCACAACCCCGCGCTGCGAACCTGCTATGGCCACTGGTACCGGCGGCTGCGGCAGATGTTGCCGCCGCCTGAGCTGGGACCGTGGATCGAGATCGGCTCCGGGCCAGGCTTTGCGCGCGAATTCATTCCCGAGCTGGAGCTTACCGACGTCGTCCAGGCGCCCTGGCATTCGCGGCGCATGTCGGCCGAGTGTCTTTGCGTCGCCGACGCCAGCCTCGGCGCCATCGTGCTGTTCGACGTCCTTCACCACGTCGCCGAGCCGGCGAAGTTCTTCAGCGAGGCCACGCGCGTGCTGAAGCCCGGTGGTCGCATCGTGCTTTGCGAGCCCTTCATCAGTCCGATCTCGTCTTGGGTGTATCGGCGCTTCCATCCCGAGCCAGTGGATATGTTCGCGGACCCCTTGGCCGCCACCGACAGCCTGGCGGGGCGCGACCCCTTCGCGTCGAACCAAGGCATTCCTTCGCTGCTCTTCTTCCGCCGCCCAGGACAGCAGGCCTTCGCGCGCGCCTTTCCCGAGCTCGAAGTCGTCCGTCGCGAGCGCTTCGCCGGCCTCTCTTACCCCGCAAGCGGTGGTTTTTCGCGCGCGCCCCTTCTTCCCATGGCGCTGTGGCGAATCCTTTTCGCCCTCGAGAATGGCTTTCCCGAATTCGCGTTTGCAGTGTTTGGATTTCGTGCGCTCGTCGTTCTCGAGCGCAGGCCCTAGCCTACCTTCGAAACGCACACCGCAGGCGAGAGGCTCGGATGTTGCAGCGCTCGAATTGCATTCGTGTTTCCATTTTTGTCGCGCCCCTTGTCGCGCTTCTCGTCGCGGGCTGCGCTTCGACGCCAGGGCGCTCGTCCGGTGGAGACGGTGGCGCGAGCGGAGCGGGCGGTACGACCGATGATGCGGGCGCCGCCGCGGGCTCGGGCGGACAAGCGGCCGGCGAATCGGCCGGGAGCGGCGGAGCCATCGTAGACGCTGCACCGGCGAATCCACTGACGCTCGGCAAGAGCATGACCTGCGAATCGCCGGGGCTGGCGGTCGCCACCCAGCACATCGAAGCCGAATGCGCCTTCGGTCCGACTATCGGCAATTGCACGGGCACGTCGGGCGGTCAGCAGGGAACGCAGCTTCAGGACAACAGCACGACGGTGGGCTACATCGAAGGCGGCGACATGCTTTGGTACGCCGACGTCTCCCTGGATGGCATCGACACATTGACCCTGCGTTATTCGAAGGGTGTCGACGGTGGCAAGGTCGAGGTGCGGCTCGACAGCGCGACAGGCACCCTGATCGGAAGCCTTACGCCGACCTCGACCGGCAGTTGGACCACGTGGTCGAGCGCGACGACAAGTCTAACGGCTTCGACCGGGACGCATGCGCTCTATCTCGTGGCCGCCGACTCGACGGGCGGCATCGTGAATTTGGACTGGATCGAGCTCTCGGCTGCTGCCAACGCCGGTGCGACTACGCCCGTCATTCACGTGAATCATCTCGGCTTCGAAGCGTTGGGACCCAAGCATGCCATTGTCGAGGGCGATTCCGGGCTTGGCCGCTTCTTCGTGGTCGGCAGCGATGGCGTGGCCTATTGGTGCGGCGATCTGACGGCAACGTCGTTCACGGATTGGGGAAGCAGCAAATCCTTCTATTCCGTCGATTTCACCGAGCTTACCCGGCCGGGCCAATACCGGCTGCAAGTGGGCAGTCTGGCTTCGCCGGTCTTCGAAATCGGCAGCGGCTACCTATTCACAGAGACTGTTCCGGCCGTGCTCGACTACTTCAAATCCATGCGCGCGGACGACGCCGACGTTTGGGCAGCCGACGAAAGTGTGCCTTTCGTCGGATCCAGCAACCACGCCGACGTGCGCGGCGGTTGGTACGACGCCTCCGGTGACATCTCGAAGTACCTCACGCACTTGAGTTATGCCAATTTCATGAACCCCCAGCAGATTCCGTTGGTCGCTTGGGCGCTGGCGTGGGTCTACGATCAGAATCAAAGCGCGCTCGCGGCAAGTGCCAAGAAAGATTCCTTGCAAGCCGAGGCACTGTGGGGCGCCGACTACTTGTTGCGGGTTCTCGACCCGGCCGGTTTCTTTTACACCAATGTGTTCGATCACTGGTCGGGCGACGTCAATCAACGGCAGATTTGCGCCATTGTCGGGCAATCTGGCAGCACAAGCGCCGACTACCAGTCGGCCTTGCGCGAAGGTGGCGGCATGAGCATCGCCGCCTTGGCGCGCATCGCGCGTTGGAAGGTCGACGGCGCCCTGAAAAGCTCCGACTATCTTGCCGGCGCACAGAAGGCCTTCGACTATCTCAATACGAATGGCGCACAATACGCCGACGACGGCAAAGAGAACGTCATTGACGACTATGCGGCATTGCTCGCGGCCAGCGAACTGTATGCGAGTACGCAGAGCACGACCTACCTGCAGGCGGCACGCGCCCGTGCATCGTCGTTGATTGGGCGCCTCTCGAGCGCCGGCTATTTCATCGCTGACGGAGCCCAGCGTCCGTTCTGGCATGCCAGTGACGCCGGGCTGCCCGTCGTGGCCCTCGCTCGCTATGTCCAAGTTGAAACCGACGCCAAGAGCCTGACCAGCGCGCGGCAAGCGATTCAGAAGCACCTAGGCTATTTGCTCGACGTTACGAGCAGCGTTTCGAACCCGTTCGGTCTCGCTCGCCAGCACACGAGCGCCGACAAAGCCGGCTTCTTCATTCCCCACGAAAACGAGACCGGCTATTGGTGGCAGGGCGAAAATGCACGCTTGGCGTCCTTGTCGGCGGCGGCACTGCTCGGCGCCCAGGCGGTTGGCACCAGCGGATCCGCGTACCTGGATCTGTTGCGCTTTGCCGGTAACCAATTGGACTGGGTGCTCGGCGCCAATCCTTACGACATTTGTTTCATGCACGGCTTCGGCAGAAGCAATCCTCCGAACTACTGTGGCGACAAGAACCAGAGCGGAACCGTAACCGGCGGCATCTCCAACGGCATTACGGGCGCCAACCCGGACGGCAGCGGAATTCAGTGGCGTCTCGGGCCGAATGGCGGGTGCGGTGACGAATGGCGGTGGGTCGAACAGTGGATCCCACACACGGCTTGGTTTCTGGTCGCTGTCTCGGCGCTCAGTCCTTGACCCAGGCCGCGCACTGGTACAGCGCCATGGACACCGGCGCGAACGCCGGCAGTGCCTTGCGCGCGACCGGGCGGAGCACGCGGCGGAGTGCTTGGTGGATGGTCTTGGGCGCCGTGACGTGATGGTCGTCGATGTTGCCGAAGCCAATCAGTTGAAAGAGTCGGGTCATCATGCGGTTGACCATGGGATAGCCGACGACCAGGGTTCCACCTTTCGTGAGCGCGCGTGCAAGCGCGGTCGCGGCAGCGTCGGCGTCGGCAATGTGTTCGAGCACCGACAGACAGACGATGCAGTCGAAGCTGGCGGCAGGCAGGCTCGACGGGGAAAGCAGGTCGGCCTCTAGAAAACGCGCGCTGCACGTCGGCGCCACCAACCGATCGAGTCCTTGGGCAAGAACCAGATCGGTTCCCGTGTACGAGGCGAATGCGGCCGAAAGCGTTGGGACCAAAATGCCGCTGCCGACTCCGACCTCGAGCACGTGCTGCTTGGACGTTCGAGGCGGCAGCAAAGCCAGGGCCATGGTCAACCGCTTGCGGTAGAGCCATCCGGTGAGTGGCCGGTAGTAATACGGCAACGGATCGTTCTCGTCGTTGGGTACCAGCGCGCCTTTCGGCGGTAACGCGAGCCTCATCGGTGGTCTTGCCGACTCGGCGGCAGCGGCTGAAGAATTCCCATCGCAGTCGTTCGCGGTCCGGCGACCAGCGAGAACGCCTCCGGCGCCTCGGGAAAGCGTTCTGCAATCATGGCATTGAAGCTGCGCAGATGGTCTTCCAGCTGGGTCGAAAACTGCCGGCCCTTCAAGGCCATCAGCTTGTTGCCGATTTGCATGCGTGCTGCGGGATTGCTGGCGACGGCGTAGGCGCGCTCGAGGTGCCGGATGGCCAAGTCGTCGGCTCCGTTTCGGGTCAGCATGCGCGCGACCAGGTTGGGGACGTAGTAGGGAACGTCCTCGTAAAGCGCCGCCTTGCGCAGCATTTCGACGCCCTGCTGGCGCCAACCGGCCACGCGCGGATCGTCCTCGCCCGCATCTTGCGGCAGCTCGAACAGATAATTGAAGCCAATCTGAAACGGGAATTCCCAATTGAATGGAAATGCCTTGTGCCCTCGTTCGAGGATGTGAATCGCTGCCAGTACCATCTCGGGTTGAATGCGCTGGCCGTTGTAGATCAGCATCGAGGCGCCCGAGAGGTACAGTCGCTCGAACTTGGGATCCATGTCGATCGCCGAGTCGAGGTACTGCGCCAGCCACTTGGTCGGCACACCGGCGTGCAACTGAGTGCCGAAGTAGACGTTTGCGCGGGCGTGGATGAGATCTGCCCAAAGCTCGGTGTGGCCGAGGCTTGCCACGCGCAACGCCGACGAGGGCGGCAAGAAGAACGTATCCGCCTCAGGCGGCCAGCCGCCGCGCAGCCGGGAAGCATGGCGGAGCGATATGCCGGCGATAGCGGCCAACGTACCGAGGAGCAACAGCAATCCGACGATCGCGCCAACGTAGCGAGGGTGAGCGATCGGCTGGGCAGCAGAAGTCATGGCACTTGTGGATCGTCCGTGAGGTCGACGCCGGTGTCCGTTCCGGTAATGCCGAGCTTGGACAGTCGGTAGCGCATCGAGCGGAAGGACACGCCGAGCAGTCGCGCAGCTTCGGTCCGGTTTCCACCGGTGCGCTCCAACGCCGCGATGAGAATCGAGCGCTCGTAGTCTTCGAGATGATGTTCGAGGTCCAACCCCTCTTCGGGTAGCCGGGTGATGGGGCCGGTGACGGGCGGCGAACCTTGCAGGCCGGCGAGGTTGGGAAAAGCGTCCATGGCCAGCCAGTCCGTCGTCGACAGCGTGACCGCGCGCTCGATCATGTTTTCCAGCTCGCGTACGTTGCCGGGGAAGTGGTACACGGTCAGCGCGGACATGACCTCGGGTGCAGCGCCGACCACGTTGCGCCCGTGCTCGGCGGAAAACTTGCGGATGAAGTGATCCACGAGCAGCGGCAGATCTTCGCGGCGTTCGCGCAACGGCGGCAAACGCAACTGGATGACGTTCAGGCGGTAGTAGAGATCTTGGCGGAACGTCGCCTTTTCGACCTCGGCCTCGAGGTCCCGGTTGGTCGCGGCGACGATGCGCACGTCGATCTCGCGCTCGCTGATACCGCCCACCGGCTTCACCTTGCGTTCCTGCAGCACGCGCAGGAGCTTGACCTGCATGGCCACCGGCAGCTCGGCCACTTCGTCGAGCAACAGCGTTCCGTTGTTGGCGGCTTCGAAGAGACCGGTCTTGTCCTGGTTGGCGCCCGTGAACGAGCCCCGCATGTGGCCGAACAGCTCGGATTCGAGCAGCGTCTCGGGAATGGCGCCGCAATTGACGGCGACGAACGGTTGATCCGAACGCGGCGAAAGCTCGTGCAGCGCGTGCGCCGCCAACTCTTTGCCGGTGCCCGATTCGCCCACCAGCAGCACACTGGTTCTCGTCGACGCGACCTTGCGAAGGACGTCGAACACGCGCTGCATGGCCGGCGACTTGCCGAGCAAGCGGTCGAGCTTATAGCGACCCTTGATCTCGTCCCGGAGCGCGACGTTGTCTCGCGCCAGTCGCCGCTTTTCCATGGCGCGGTCGACGACCAGTCCGACCTCGTCGATCTTGAAGGGCTTGGTCAGGTAGTCGAATGCGCCGGCCTTCATGGCGGCGATGGCCGTCTCGGTAGTCGAGAAGGCGGTCACCACGATGACTTCCGCATCGGGGCGCGAGCGCTTGGCCTCGGCCAGAATGGTCAAGCCGTCGGCGTCGGGCATGCGCAAATCGGTCAGGATGACGTCGAAGGCACGCGCCTTGATCGAAGCGATGGCATCGTTGCCGCAGGCGGCGGCTTCGACTCGATAGCCCTCTCGGCGCAGATAAATGCCGAGGAATTCGCGCATCGAGCGTTCATCGTCAACGACGAGAATGTCCCCGTGCTTGCTCATCACCCTCGCTTGCGTGCTACCAGAATGAGGAATCCTCCAAAACTGCGCAAGATAGGTAGATCGCACGCGGCGCGCTCGGCGCGGTCGAAAAGGCCGGACAACACCGGCAAGCGGAAGACCTTCGAGGTCGGAGTCACTACGCGCACGCCGCGCATGCCCACGTATTCCACGTCGGGCGGCAGGTAGCTGCGCGCGGTGGTCAGCGTGTCGTAGCGCGTGTACACATCGCGATCCGTGGTGCCGTCGGCGATCGGCGCGGCGCCGCCCAGCACCTTCGCCAGGTAGCGCAGCGAGCGCGGATTGTAGAACTCGAGCAGCATGTGACCACCGGGACGAACCACGCGGGCCAGCTCGGCGACTGCTTCCTGGATGGGCGGAATGTGCGCCAGCACTTTCATGCTGTAGACCAGGTCCACGCTGGCGTCGGGTAGCGGCAGCTTGGTCAGCGAGCCTTGCACGATGCGCAGGCCGCGTTGGCGAGCTTGGCTGAGCATGCCGCGCGAAAGGTCGAGCCCGATAGCGGATTTCCCGACGCGTGTCGCTTCGGCGAGCAAGAGCCCGGTACCGCAGCCGGCTTCCAGGATGTCGAGGCCGGTGCCGTGGCGCCGGACCAGGTCCAGCTCGAGATCGTCGATGAGCCGGTGATACCCGTGGTGCCGTTCGCGCTCGTAGCTCGGCGAAAACCGATCGTAGTAGCTCTGCGTCGAACGCAGATTCTCCTGGGAATGCATCTCGACTGCGATTATGCGGTCATGGCGCCAAAGACGCGAGTTAGAAAAGGTCGCTCCAGCGACAGAGCTCGACGGATCGGCGGGCGAGCGCATCGCGAACCCGCGTCGAGCGCAACGCTTCGACGTCGGGGTCGGTGTCTGGCTCGCAGATGAGTTCGTGGCTGCCGGGACCAAGGCGGCCGATGATTTCGAGAATGCGGATTTCGTCGAGGCGGCCGCGCTCGAAATAGCCCCAGCTTTGCGGGCCGTGGCGGCGCGCGCCGAGCTGGCGGCGGCTGTACCAGGCCACGGCGCCCAGGGCGGCGGTGGCGAGACCGCGCCGCAGATCCAGGGTCCAGGCGAGGGTGGGACGCTCGACGGTCGTGCGCAGTCCCGGGATGGCGTGGCGACGCGCGACGCTCTCCATGGCTTGGACGGCCACCGGAAGGAAACGCGCGCCACCGCCGAGGCAAAGATGGTCCACCGCGAGCCCGAGATCGCGCAGGCGCGCGACTTGTGCGTCGAGCTCGGCTTCGACGTCAGCCGGGACGATGGTGTTCTTGGCCCATTCCAGGAGAACGTCCTGCCGTTGTGCTCGCAGCTTTCCGTCCGCGTCGAGGAGCGAGGCCACGCTTTCGGGCTTGGCGACGGGCGCGCCACCCTCGAGCGTCAAGAGGACGCCGACGCCCAACTCGGGCGCTGTGGCGAGCGCGTCGCGGATGGCTTCCGGATTCGCCGCGTTCCCGAGCACCGACGTGCTGGTGACGATGCCTTGGCGATGCGCCGCAAGCACGCCGCGGTTGCGCGCCTCGGACTGACCGAAGCCGTCGGCGTTGACGACGAGGCGAATGCTGGGAATAGCCACGGCTTCCTTTAGCACGGCGGCACCCGCGGCGGACACCGCGAACAAAACCTTCCATCGCGCGCGGCACTTGCAAAATCGCCGTGTAAACTGTGCCTTCGCTCATGCCCCGAAAATTCAATGCCCGACGGCAAGCCACTTCGTCTGACCTGATTCCGTTTCCCGCCGAAGTCGCCAAAGGCCGGTTGCCCAACGGCCTGGACGTGGTGACCGTCGTGACGCCGCACCTGCACGCTGCTGCCGCCGGGCTGTACGTGCGCACCGGTTCGCGCTACGAAACGGCGAAGACGAACGGCCTTTCGCACTTCGTCGAGCACATGCTCTTCCGCGGTTCGGCCGGCTTTCCGTCGTCCTTCGCCCTGAACCACGCCATCGAAGAGCGCTGTGGAATGCTGTGTGGCGAGACCGGACGCGACTACTCGCTCTACCAGGTCGAGCTGCACCCGCGCGAGCTCGGCGAGGTGTTGCGCATCGTGGGCGATCTCTTCACGTCGCCGCTCTTCTCGGACATCGAGCTCGAGCGCGCCATCGTGCTCGAAGAAATCCTCGAAGACTTCGACGAGCGCGGCCAGCGCGTGAACATCGACGACGTCGGTCGCGCCGATGCGTGGCCGGATCACCCGCTGGGCTTTCCGATCACCGGACCCGAAAAGAACATTCGGCGTTTTTCTCGCGACGATGTGGTGGCGCATTTCCGCCATTTCCACGGCGCGCGCAATCTCGTGCTTGCAGTGGCCGGTCCGGTGGATCACGCCACGGTTCTCTCCGCCGCCGAACGCGCCTTCGCCGCGCTTCCGCCGGGCGAGCGCCGCTTTCCCGCGCCCGCGCCGAAGGGATTTCCGGGGCTCGCCATTCGCAACGTGCGAACCGATTCGGCCCAGGTCGAGGTGCAACTGCTCTTTCGTGCGCTGCCGGACGATGACCCGCAGTACCCGGCACTGGTCACGCTGCTCCGCCTGCTCGACGACGGCATGGCCACGCCGCTGCACTATCGCATCTGCGATCGCAAGGGACTCGCCTACCAGGTCAACGCCGGCATCGATCCCTTGGGCGATGCTTCGCTGGTCGAAATCACGGCGGCCTGCGGAACCGCGAAGCTGCCCGAGCTGGTCTCCGAGATTTTCGCCATCCTGACCCAGCTGCGCGACCAACCGGTCGCCGAAGCCGAGCTGGAGAAAGCCAAGCGCCGCTACGCGCGCGACCTAGAAGCCGGCTTCGACGACGTCGGTGGCTTGTGCGCCTGGTACGGGGACAGCATGCTCTTCGGTCGCCCGCTGCGCTCCCCCGCCGAGCGCTACCGCCGCATGGGCAAAGTCAGTCCCGCGCAGATTCAGGAAGTCGCTCGCGAAATCCTGCGCCCGAACCGCCTGGTCACGACGTTCGTCGGCGCCTGCACGCCCGCGCTGATGCGCAAGACGTCCGCCATCGTGCGCGCGTTTAGGTGATGCTGATTACCGGCTCGCACATTCCGCGGTCGGGGCGAAGTGACGCTCGCCTCTCGTCTTCGTGAACCCTTCCAGTTCGGCGCCGGAATATGTGTCGGGACTGCCGCAGGGCAGGCGTTTTCGGATGAAGTCGTCAATCAACCTGGCCGCGCGCTCGCCATCCGGCGTGGAGTCGAGCTCGCTCCACAGCTCGTAAAGAATGCGCCGCCGCTCGCGTGCACTGTAACGGCCATCGGTCCACAGCTCGTCGAGCCGCGCCGGCAATTGATCCAGCGCCCTTTCCACGGCGAGCTTCTGCTCCTCGATGGCTAGCTTGATACGGAACTCGAAGGTTGCAGAAAGGAAGTGCGCCTTCTCGAGCGCGTACGGATCGTGCCCCAGCCCGCGCATGATCTCGTCGGTCAGATCGAATCCGCCGCTCACTTCAAACATGGTCGTGTTCGGCAACCGGTAACAGGTCGAGCCGGGCGGACAGATTTCTTGGGGGGGAATTTTGCGCGTGGGCTCGTTCGGCGGGGCGGGCGGGGGCAACCACGGCCCGCGCCGAGACAAAGCCGGATCGAGTGGCGCACCCCGCGCGGCAGGCGCCGAATCGCCGCCGCGCAGTTTCCCTTTCCATCCCGAACCACCGGACCCCAGCCAAATGCGTTTGTCCTTGAAGGTCACTACGCCATCGCGGCCCACGTTCGCCTCGAATTTCGCGTTTTCCCACACATAGCTTTTGCCCCATCGGCGAAGCGCGTAGGTCGCGGCGTGTTCTACTTGAGCCGGCTTGAGCGTGGGCACCCACACTGGCACGCCCCCATCGACGACATCGGCCGCGCACAGAGTGGCAAGAAACACGAAGGTGAGTGGCATGTTTTACTGGGTTGTTTTTTTCGAACTACCGGGAGTCGCGGGAACAGCGATCGACTTGCCAAGCGCCAGGCACAGGCGCCGAAGCTGCGACACGCGCACGGCTCGCACGGCACGATCTGCTGCCGCGGCAATGTCGCGCGAACTCGTCCCTCGGGCGCGCCTTTGTGTTCGCGCCAGAGCCAAGTCCAGACGCGCCTTCGTCGGCAGGATCTGCTTGATCAGTCGAACCTCATCTTCGAGGGCCTGAATGCGGTCGAGGACTTCATTGTTGCGGGGCATTGCTGACTGCCGACCAGGATACCACAGAGATTGAGGCGCCCAGGTGGTGCGGTCGGGTCGCGCCGAGAGTGGGCATCCGGGGCCGAGGATACGAGGTTTTGACATACCCAGATTGTCGGCAAGCACGGGACGAAAGTTGCTTCGGCGGCCTGGCGCGACTGCCCTATTGCGCGCCTTAACGGACAGCTTCTTGGTTGTCACCGCCTTCGGTCCTGCCGCCCGCAGCAGCGAGTGACCTACCCTTACTTCTCTGTCGGCCTGGGTGCCAGCGACACCAGACGTTGCGCGTGTTGAGATTGTCGCGAACACAAGTCGGCGACGATCGCCTTCGGATCGTTCCCGAGAGACTCCGAATAGGCCGCGCGAATGGCACGAACCTCGTCCACGATGGAATCAGACACGGCGTGGATCGCGGATGGATCTCCTCCGGCGCGCAAATCATCGGGGGGCGTAGACCGTGCCGTCGACATAACGACTCAAGGCTAGCACGAGTCCGAGCATTTGCGATGTGGGCACAATTGCAGCGGTCATCGCCGCCTGCCTCAGCGAGGACCGTCTCGGATCCGAGATCCGAACGTATGGCTCGACTTGACGGTGCGACGCCAGTCTTCCTATGCTGCAGCGATGTCACCGCTTCGCTTGTCTTATCGTCTCGCCGTTCTTGTCGCGCTTGCGTACCCACTCTCGTGTGCGACAAGCGATATGGCGGAGCTGGTTACTACGATCTCACAGTCCAAGTCGGGCTACTCCACCGACGTCGTCGCGATTGATGGCCAAAAAGTCATCGGCAGTCACCGCAGTAGCTTCCAATTGGCGCCTGGCCGGCACACTGTCGAAGTGAGGGGCCGACACGCTCCGGTATCTGACCACTGCGTACCTGCTCCAAACGTCCTCGCAGATCCGAAAATGTGGCGCGTATTCCTTGGCATTGGCATCGCTGGTCAATCGGGCCTCGGTAAACACCACCTCGCTCCAAATCGAATCCAAAGAGCTGTCTTCAGGCAACGTCCGTTCGGGCATCTCGCCACCTCCAATTTAGTGTGGATACGAAGGCCGGAGGCCCCAACATCACCCCCAGACCCGCATGGCACGCCAGGACACGGGGCCGGGTGATGTCTAGCGCAAATCGTTGAGATGGAAACCCTGAGAGGGTTTCCATACCTTCCCGCGTTTCGGCTCCGCCGGGCGAAGCCCGGCTTCGCCATTGCGACTGGCAGCGTCTTCTCGCACCAGGAAGGGGTCGCAACGGTTTGCATGCCGTCCCTTGCTGCCAAGGAATGGGTCGCAACGACTTGCACTCCGTCCCAAGGAAGCGCGGGAAAAGGGCGCAATCATTTGCGTGGCGATCCCAGCCGCCAAGGAATGGGTCGCAACGAATTGCACCGCATCCCCTGCTGCCGAGGGCTGCGGTAGCAGGCGTTGCGAGCGCTTCCCGAGGCATCGGCAGCTGGAATGGGGACGCATGGCGCGCGCCCGTGTGGTGCGCGCCTTCCGCTACAGTCCCGAGCTGGCCAACTTCCGCCGCGACACCTACCAAGGCACCACCATCGCCAGCTTCTGTACCGACCTCAACCGCAAGCTCGCCTTCGCCAAAGAACACGAGCCCGAGCTTGCCGCCGTCGGCGCCGGCAAAGACTTCCAGGCCAAGCTCGAACCAAGCTGCGCGCCCTCGAGACCGACAGTGGCTCCCAAGAAGCCGCCATCGCCAGCCTGCCCGACAACAACCGCGCCTTCTGTGAAGCCAAAGGCCACCTCTACTTCATCCTGAAAGACATCATCAAGAGCCGCCCGCGCCCTGCACGCCAGCGAACCCGAAGCAGCAGCGAAATACAATTTGAAGGTGCTGTACCGGAGGGGAGTGAAGGCAAAAGTGGAGGTGGTAGTGCCGGCGCTGGTACCAGCGCCGGCGAAGTAAAGGAGTGATGGAGGCCAGCGGCGAGGTGGGACGCCGCTGGCCTTTGTGTTGTAAAGGGTTGACCAGGCGCCGCTGTAGCCGAGTCAGCCCCGAACACGCAAGTGGCCCGCGTACTATGAATCCGGCCGGAGACAGCCGATATCGATAGCTGACTTAACCACTAGCGCGGCGTTGCGTGCGGCGAGAAGTTGTGATGCTTCCTTGTCTACGCGGTTCTTGTCATGGCCCCAGTCACAGATAGCCTTTACTACGATCTGGGGTTGACCCGATTTGGTGGACGGTTTCGCTACGCTGCTTTCTTCACTGAGTGTATCAGCTCGAATTCGATCGGGCTGTTGTAGTTGAGCGCCGAGTGGCGGCGATGGAGGTTGTAGAAGCCGT
>Ga0265339_10000060_pt1 | contig 97276 bp, 82 predicted proteins | sample 4CB219metaG_FD_202085 | JGI IMG/M metagenome (GOLD analysis project Ga0265339, IMG submission 202085) | Rhizosphere microbial communities from Carex aquatilis grown in University of Washington, Seatle, WA, United States - 4-CB2-19 metaG | ecosystem: Host-associated > Plants > Roots >...
ATCGTATCCAAGAGCCAAAGGCACACGTCGTCATTATCGGGAAGATTGTTTGCTTTAGCCCAGAAGGCTTCCGCAGCGGAAGAGTTGTAGAAGATGCCGCCAGCATTCACGTTTGTTCCTACATCGAACTCCATCCGATTGACGTAATAGGTGCGGTAGCTGGCGGCAGTTTCCTTTGCTGGCCCCACATCGATGATCGCATAGCCATTGTAGATGCCACTCCTTTCGTAGAGCGCGCCGCCCTGAACGATAAAACAGGATGTTCCAGGGCTGTTTTCGGCTATGGGTCTCGGTTGATGGACATGCCCAAAGAAATGGATGTCTGAGCGCTTCGCAATGATCGGGACGACGGCTCTGCTCGAAGCCTCATTGAAGTCTGCGATCGTATGGTGCGCAAGCGAATAGCTTCTGTGGTCGTTGGGCACAGTTTGGAAACCAGCGAGCACCTGATCACCGGCAAGTGCGAGTTTACCGCGGTCATACTCCGACCCCTCCTGCCCACAGCCAAACGCGGTGTTAAACGCAACGAATGAAAGCTTTCGGTCGGTGAATTGGTATGTGTGCGAGAGCGGATTTTTCCACTCGGCACCGTAGCGCTTGGCCAAGCCAAAGAAGCCGGAATTGATGGCAGCGAGGTAGGCCTTGGTCGGATCGCGCGCTAGGTGCTTCGAGAGGGCGTCTTGATTGCGAAGCGCCTCGACCATTTTCGCTCGCTCCTCAGCCCAATTCTTGAGGGCAGCGTGGCTCACGTCGTGGTTGCCAGGGCAGAAAACAATATCGGTGGGCTTTAGGCCAAGTGTCGAAAGTAACGGCTCAAGAAAGTTCTTTTCGAGGTGCGTATAGATGTCTGGCTCGTCGGGGTTATTCACCAGGTCGCCAGAAAACACGACCACGTCCACCCCTTCTGTCGCGACCTCTTTCTTTAAATCATCGAAAAGCGCATTAATGAGAGCGAATTGGAAGGGATTGCTGGCTACGTAGTGCAAGTCAGTGATATGTAGAATTCGCATGTTCGAAGCAACCGCGCATGATGGGGAGCGAAAGCCCATTCAAGCACATGCCTAGGGTTGCTGCAAAGCGGCAATTCCACTACGCTTGTTCGCTCGTTTTGCCGGCTTTGCCGGTCAGCCGCCGAATTCCGCCGAAACGCTGGTCAACGACAGCGTAAAATGGAGTGGCCCGTTCGCTTGGCCGCTACATTCACCGCTAACGTCACGATCGATCATGCCGCTTTTGATGCAGCGGTCAGAAACAAGCCCACGGTCGCTTCACGTTGCGCATTGCTTCCTCGTTATTCCGGAACACGTCCCATCCACGGAAAAATGCAGGTACTCGGCGATCCGCGGTCTGCTCGTCCAGAGGTCGCAAGCGCGAGCAGGCCACCATCGCGTCATGTCTTAGCTCTTTTCGCTGTACCGCGACCCTCCATCGATCCACCGCAATCCTTTCCTTCGTAGGACCAGCTCATTGCGTCGCCGTCAAATTTCAACGAGCCCCGATATGAGCCTGGACACTCGGGCGCTGTACTTTCTAACGTAAGTGATTTGACGGTCTTCCCTGTCAGCTTTCCACCGCCCTTGCCCTGCCCACCGGTCGGTGTTTTGAAGCTAATTGTTAAGTCATCGCCACTTTGAGTGACGTTAATAATTATTTTCTGCTCCGCCGCGCCACCAGTCTTATACGTCGACTTGCTGGTGCCTTCGTAAGTCCCTTCAACGCGGGCGGGCAATGGAGTGCAGACCAAGTCAAGTAGCAAAGTCAGCGGTGATCCCTCGTTAATGTCTTCAGCTTGAACGCTCATAGGCGCAACAACATAGATCAAATTATTTTCAGCATCGTAGTCCTCGGTCTTTACAAATTTGGCTTTTTTGTCGGCGCAATTGATTTGTACGCGACTGGCTGCAGTCCGGTAATTTGGTGGAAGGCCAAGAATAGTTTGTCCAGGAAAGTCGCTTGCCAAAGCCTTGTCTTGTTGAAACTTGGTAACGAGAAGCACAGTAAACGGAAAATTTTTGTCTGCGCTTGCCTCTACAGCACCGTAGAAGATCTCGCCGTCCCCTGCGGCAGCAGGGGCCAGAAATGATAGCTTTATAGATTGCTGCCTTGTAAGGAGCGGCGTCCGTAGCTGTTCATCACAGAGAAGATGTTGAGCAATCGCGGCAATTGAAGCGGGAGCGAGTAGTTGACCAACTGACGACAGATCTGCCGTTAATGGATCAAATCGCTTAAAATGCGATGCCACTTCGCCCGCTCTGTTATAATAAGTTACTTCGGCTTGAGCCCATTTTCCCGTCTTGCAGCCGACTATTGCTTCATCGTCTCGATAGACCGCCGTCTGATTTTCTGTTTCGTTGATGATCTTGAGAGGAAATCGCGCACTGTATACCAGATTGTCGCCAAACATTTTTACGGAGCTCGGACTGAAATAGTAAGCTGCCGGAGTGTGGTCGAGAGCGAACATTACCCATTCGCCCGGTTTGCTGCTCCAAATTGCACCCTGGTTCACCCTAGGTGGCGTTTGCGGATGTCGTAGAATTTTTTGCAAGCCGAAAGAATATATCAGAGCGGACGCTGCCAAGACTAGGAGTACACTTGCTGCGGCCGCAGCCGAGCGTCGCCACACGCGAGCGCTTGGTATCGCTCGGATGTCGCGCGTTAGACCAGCCATCTCGTTACGAAATCCAGTCGTAGTAACGGATACTGCTTGATGATCCAGTAAGCCTCGAATGTCATCCGGCAGCTCATTTCTTGTCGGCAGTGCGGCTCCATTGACGCAAACCGGAATAACCGTAACGTTTCGCCTGAGGGCATGCGCGATTTCGAGCCGCACCCAGTCGTCCGAATTATCAATGCGGCGCCGACCTTGCCCATCGTGGGCACTGAGCCAGCCAGGTCCAATTAAGGCCACGAGCACTTTGCACTCTGCTAGCCGCTGCTGAAGGATATCAGGGAACTTGGCCCCTGCGCGCATATCTACATCAATGAATACGTTCTTGCGGCCGAACTGGTGTTCCAAGTACTGGCCAATGCCCAGGGCGTTGGCGGCGGTATCCTCGCGGCGGTAGCTTATGAAGATTTTACTGGGCACGGTCCCCTCAGCTACAAGAACAGGGGCGCGTCAGACCTTACGCCGCCCTGCACCAGCTTGGCACATCCCTGGCTAGAGCTTTAATCGGTCATGTACGGGAGGTCGAGTGGATAGATCGTCGCTCGGGGTCCATCATTGACATTGCGACGACAGGTAGGAGGACGACAGGTAGGAGCATGTCTGGTTATTGCGCCAATAACTGACACCCAGCTTTAAAAAACGCCAGCAGGATCCGCCAAGCAGACGCGCCTAAATCTGACGTGCCGGTTTCGAAGCGTGCGCTGAGATTATCCCTAGCGGTCGCGATGGTCGCGGCCTCATATACGAGGGGAAATTTCAGAATGAGTGTAAGGAAAGAAATCTCCGACGAAATCCGCCAGTATCTTGGGCGTCTTGTCGAGGAAGATCTCGATCGCAATCGCGATCATCTAAAATGGCTTGAAGAAAACCCCGAGGAGCCCGACCGCGATCTGCAACGTGCCGAAAGCGAGCGGGCGATCGAACTAGCCGGCAAGGCGCAGAGGTTTTTCCCTGCGCCCGCGACCGGGCCAGACGAGCCGGCCGAAGGCGTAGCGCCTAAACCGCAATAACCGCCAAGCAGACACGCAAATCTTGCGCCCGCCCCGATCCTAGGGGCGGGCTTTTTCGTTCCAAGCTTCCTAAGCCGAACCCCGCTCGAAGGCAGGCCGCGCCCGGCCGCTCCGGTGCTCGACAATCGCAATAGATTGGCCGGGCGGTACGGTACCAGCCCGACGACCCGAAAGTCTGTCCTTGCGCAGCAGCCTGCGTTCGCGTTTTCGTACACGGCTCGCCCGCGTTGTCGCGCGCAAGTTCGGAGAACGGATCGGCAGACGCGCTCCCTACGTTCGGTTTAGCAGCCGCTCGTTCACGATCAAGGCCGGTCCGGGGGCAAGCGCATGAGAACCTTGACCTGGGTCAGCTTGTAAGGATCGAGGATATATTCCTCCTCCTCATAGTAGCCCTCGATATGTTCGCGAATGAACAGCATCGCCGAAGGATCAGCGACGGTCTCCAGCAGTACTGCCCCATCGGGATTTCGGTGTTGCTCCGCAAAACGCTCCGCAACTCCGCGATCAGCGGTCCAGAAAAAGCCATAGAGATGGCGGCGACGTTCGTTTGCGGTTGTTCCTCGGTAAACATGGACAGGCGGACCATCGTATCTGATCTCGGGGAGCAACATGCGCAATGCCTTCGCAGCCGTAGGCCGATGGTGGATTTCTAAGACCAAGTGCTTGCGCTCGGTATAAATCCCCACAAATGCTTGCCTGATCTTCTCACTGACGCTGAAGCTGGACCTGAATGTGAGGAGGAAGGTCTCGAAACCGCCTTGTATACACCGTCATCGCTTTCTGATCGTCGATGTAAAAGCGCATCCCGGCGATTGCTTAATTCCATCGTAGCTAAAATTGCCAGCCTTCTGCCTCCATAAACTCTTCGAGCGTCAAGCAGTCGATGTTGAAATGCCGGCAAATGTTTGGAATTTTGGCCGCGTTCGGCTTGAAGAGCTCCATCGTGATCACACTCCCTTGTTCGACTGCGGCTCTTGCAACAACAAATGCATCAGCGTTGCGTCCGCCTTTTAGTAGTTTTTGCTGCTCAATGTTTTGCTGGAAGTGTTTAACGGAATAGATGTTAGCGACGAATGCTCCTTCGGTTGCGGTTGGCACCGCGAATAGTGCCTGATGATCCTCCGCCCATGTTCTTAGTTCGTGAATTGGCCCATCCATGATCTCGCGATATGTTTCGCGGCAAGATACCAATTCGCCTCCGGCAACGAGTTTATCGAAATTTGCCCACAATGACGGGAAACGCCGCCGGTAGTAATTTTTGAAAAGGCCGGATAGCGGCGATGTATCGAAGACGTACATTAGGCCGCACTCTTGGCAAAATAGTCTTCGATGCCGACCAGATTTTTTGGCTTCGTGTCAAGATAGTCGGCGAGCTGAGTTTCATTGATCCTGTTTTGCCGATATTGTCCGAGCGCAAGGGCGACGTAATCCCGACCCAAATAGGCCAGCTTGGTCCAGTAATAGTCTCCGCCGCTGCCGCCGCCTTCGCGTTGTCGGTTCCATCGCTCTACAGCTGCGGCATAGGTGGCCTCATCGATTAAATTATGATCAAGGAAGCGGCGAAAGACGACTTCTCGGCTAACGTGAAAGGACCTTGCGATCCGTTCTGCCGTCTCTTCATTTGCGTCTTGACCTCGCCTTGCAGCGTTAAATTCGGCTTCTGGAAGTAAAAACTCCGCAGCAAATCTGTTGCATAACAATTCTATTCGTCTTGCGTCATGTACAAGGTGCGAAACATACTCATCGTGAATGGTATCGATGCCGCTGGTGTGGAAGAGGAGATGCGCGAGCTCATGGAATAATGTGAAAATCTGCCTAGTTTTAGCGGATGTATTGTTTACGTATATAATCGGAAAGATGTCATCGTACAGGCAAAAACCAGAGTATTCATCGACGCGGAAAGCATCTTTAAAAACGAAAATGCCCACGTCCAGAAACTTTTGTCGCCATAGCTTAAGCGCGGCGTCATCGTCAGGAAGTGAGCGCTGAGCATCGGGAGTTACGTCCAGAAATCGACGGACGACCTCTGTCATTTCAGACATTCGGGCGTTTGTGGGAAATTGTAGGTCGCGAGTGATAAGGCGCTGTGCCGGATTGCTGCCGCCCGTAAGCTCCATCAGATTTAGTTGAAGGGCCTTGGCTTTTCTAAGCAGTAGCCGAATGCGGCTCGGTATAAGATCATATTCAGCTTCAGGCAGCGTTCTAAACGTTTCGCTTATTGCAGGGACGGACGGTGGCTCGGGAAAAAAGAAAACTGCAACGGGGACCTTGAACGCATCTGCCAGTTGTTCAAGCTGAGGATAGGTGGGAAGCGCCTTACCGCTCTCCCAAGCTTGAATACGCTTGAATATCTGGCTGGCTTCTTCGAGAGATAGGCCCGCCCGCACCCGTGCCCATGTGATTATATTCGGAGTTATGGGTAGTTTTTCATATTGCATTTCAAATCCGACCTCCCGATGGGTCGGGCCCGGGGGAATGGAGTGCGGCCGATACTACACAGCGACGGCCTACCCTGCGAGTGGATGCGAAACCATGACGCGGAGGCTGAAATTACACTTAACAGTGGATTGCCCTAGGCTCGCATGGCGATGACATTGCTTTGCCGCGGATCCACGATGCCTGCGATCAGAGCGGCCAATTGTTCTAGCGCACGAGCCTTTTCCTCGCCGTAGTGATGCCGGTCGTATACCCCTTCGACACCGGGGATCGCATGGCCAAGGACCCGTTCGGCGATTTCAGGCCGGACGCCCGCGCGTGCCATAAGGGACCGGGCGGTGCGGCGCAGGTCGTGCAAAACCCAGCGCTCCATGGACGGGAGCTTCTTGTCCAATTCTTCCTTGCGCTGCGAAAACGAGTTGAAGGCTGGTGGCTCCGGAGCTCGTGTCGCCTGACCCTCGTCCGTTTTGCCTTTCCGCTGGCCCTGGCGGCTCCCCGCGAACACATAGGGGTTGGCCACCACTCGCGGCTGAGCCTCGATTATTTCCAGGACCGCCTGTGGCAGTTTCAAACTCCCGGCGTTGGACTTCTCGCGCGGCTCGCTCGCAATTCGCCATTCGCCGTCCACAATATCGGTCCACTTCATAGTGGCGACCTTCTCCCGGCGCTGGGCGGTCAGCAGTAGCACCTGGATGATAGCGCCGAACGTGCCCGCCTCCTTAGCGGTATTCACGACGGCTCGGATTTCCTCGTCGGCAAGGATACGCCTGCGGGTCCTATCCCCGGTGGTCCGCTTCATGCCACGCACCACCGGCGAGACGTAATCGTCGTTTCGCGATTGATACCAATTCATCACCTTGCGAATGATCGCCAGTACCATGTCGGCTTGGCGCGATCCGTGATCATCCTCAAGTTTGTCCATCAACATCACGACGTCGCCCCGCTTGAGCTCACGGAACGGCCGGTGTTGCCAAGTCGGATAGACATACTTTTTGAGGAGGCGCTCGATCTCCGTTTGCGACCGTAGTTTGTTAGCCTCGACGTGCCTCTTCAGGAAGTTCTCGGCGATCTCCTGGAAGCTGCCAGTCTGGGCTTGTGCTAAGGCCTTCTGCGGATCGGCCAGGAATTGACGGGCTTTGTCGCGAGCTTCCTTCAGCTTTAGGTGCGGGTATTGACCGAGCGAATGCATCGTCGGGACTAGGATGCGCTTGCCAGCTTTCTTCCCGCTCTTGGCAATTGCCGGCACGTAATAGAGAGCGCGCCAAGTTTTGCGTCCACCGTAGTTGATCCGCAGCACCAGCCCCGGCATTCCGGCATCGAAATAGTCGATCTGCTGGCCCTGCGGCGGCGGCTTGAGCTTGGCAGCCATCGCCTCGGTTAGGTTTTTCTTCGGCATTGGTATCGGCCCGTTCGCTAGATTTTGACTAGGCAAGGGCCGTGTTACGGGGTGCTACGGGATGATGCGCCCTGACACGGTTTGCGGTAGTAAGATATTGATCTTACACCAGAAAAGCACGATCATCTAGCGTGGGGTGGGGCGCCTTGGAATGCCTAGCGCGCTAACTCTTAATCAGCGGGTCCAAGGTTCGAGTCCTTGTGCGCCCACCAATCGTTTCGATGACTTGTGTGCAATGGCCTACGCGAATGCGTGGCGTTGTTCGAGCAGGTCGCCCGAGACTCATCCCGACAAATCGGCGGTTCCATGTGCCGCATGTCAGCGCCTTCAGCGTCAATGTGTGGGGACGCGATCCTCGCCTCGGCACCGAGCGTCAGCAGCACGGTTTCGGATGCGCTTCTGAAACATTGTTTGTCGATTCTAATTAAAGGCGTCGCAATATTGCGTCCTCGATGGACTCCTGCAAATGGGGTTGCCCGGCTCAGAGCTCGCCGGCCGTGAGCGCCCGTTTTGGTCAGCTTGAGGGCCGTGGCAGCTTGGGAAATGGTTTGATATACATGTGCCGAACCGATCGGACACATGACTGCTGCGGAAATGTTCATGACAGACGTCGTGGGACGACCACAGCGGCGAAGCCGAACGCTCGCTGTGCCGCTTGCCCTGTTTGGCATTTCGGTTCTGGTGACGGGTTGCGGCTCCAGAAACACGTTTGTGCCTCCGCCGCCTCCAAAAGTGGTCGTCGCGCAGCCCCTGCAGAAGTCGGTAACTTTGTTTATCGATCTGACCGGCAACACCGCGGCTTACAAAACGGCCAACCTGGTCGCGCGCGTTCAGGGCTACCTGGTATCGATCGATTATAAAGATGGCGCCGCTGTCACAAGGGGAACGCAGCTCTTCGGCATCGAGCGCGATACCTATCAGGCGCAGGTCGATCAGGCCACGGCGCAATTGGCAAAAGACCAGTCGGTGCTCGCGCAAGCCCAGGTCAATCTGACTCGCTACCAGACATTGGAACAGCAAAAATCGATTGCCGCGCAGCAAGCCCAGGATCAGGGCTTTGTTGTTCAGCAAGACAAAGCCGCTGTTGGAATCGATCAAGCTAATCTTCAAACCGCGAAAATCAACCTCGGCTATACCAGGGTCACGGCGCCCTTCGACGGCATCGTCACCAGTCATCAGATCGATATTGGCAATCTGGTCGGCGCGTCCGGACCGACCACGCTCGCAACCATCGTTCAGACCGACCCGATCTACGTCAACTTTACGCTGAGCGAACCGCAATTTCTGGCGATCCGCAGAAGCAGCGCCAAGGCGGGGCGCTCGGTCAGTACCGCAGACCTGACGTATCTTGCGAGCATTCCGGTCGAGATCGGCCTGCAGGACGAAGCCGGCTTTCCTCACAAAGGACATCTCGACTACGTCTCGCCGCAAGTCGACCCCGCATCCGGCACGTTGGCGGTGCGGGCGATATTTGAGAACAAGGATAATGCGCTGGTGCCGGGTCTTTTCGTTCGCGTCCGGGGGCCGATCGGGCATCAGGACAAGGCGCTGCTGACGCGAGCTGACGCGATCGGAACGAGCCAGGAGGGGCGTTACGTGCTGGTCGTCGGTGCGGACAATGTCGTGCAACGCAAGGTCGTCAAGACCGGACAGCAGCAGGGGCAGCTCGTCATCATCGAATCCGGTCTTGATCCGGGTGACTGGGTGGTGATCGAAGGCATTCAACAGGCCTTCCCGGGCGCCAAGGTCGAGCCGCAACGATCCGCGCTGAAGCCGACCGAGGCCGGCTCCTCAGACGACGCCGAGACGAGCGCTCCCAAACCGGCACCGCAGTGAAAGGACGCGAGGGACTGGCATGATCTCGCGCTTTTTCATCGATCGACCTGTGCTCGCCAATGTGCTGGCTTTGGTTTTCGTGCTGGTTGGGCTGGTCGCGCTCCTGCAATTGCCGACGTCCGAATATCCCAATGTCGTGCCTCCGACCATCCAGGTCGCGACTCGGTACCCGGGCGCGAGCGCCAAAACGCTTGTCGACACAGTCGCGCTGCCGATCGAACAGCAGGTGAACGGCGTCGAGGGCATGCTTTACATGCAGTCGACGAGCGCGAGCGACGGCACCTACACCTTGACCGTCACCTTCGCGATCGGCACCGATCCCGACAAGGCAGAGATCTTGGTCCAGAACCAGGTCGCCGCTGCGCTTTCGTCGTTGCCGCCATCCGTACAAGCCCAGGGAGTGACGACGACAAAGAAATCGAGTTCGATTCTGGAATTCATCGCGCTGGTGTCGCCTGACAGCCGCTTCGACAGCCTGTTTCTGTCGAACTACGCCGTGATCAGCGTCCAGAATGAATTGGCGCGGCTCAAGGGCGTCGGCTCCGTGACGATCTTCGGCGCCGGTCAATACGCGATGCGGATTTGGATGAATCCGGACCTGCTGCAAACGCGCGGCCTCACGCCCCAGGACGTGATCAACGCGATCCAGGGGCAGAGCCAACAAGTCACAGCCGGCCAGGTGGGCGCCCCGCCGGCGCCGAACGGCCAGGACTTCCAGTACACGCTCGATATCAAAGGCCGGCTCGACGAGGTTGCCGAATTCGAGAACATCATCGTCAAGGCCGCCGGCACGAACGGCGGACAAATCACCCGAGTCCGGGATATCGGCCGCGTCGAGCTCGGCGCCCAAACGTACAGCCAGTCCTTCAATCTCGACGGCCGGCCCGCCGCCGGGATCGGCATTTCGCTGCTGCCGGACGCCAACGCCATCGCGGTCGCCGACGAAGTCAAAGCCAAGATGGACCAGCTCGCCAAGAGCTTTCCTCATGGTGTCAGCTATGTGGCGCCCTACGACACTACGAAATTCGTCAGAGCCGCGATCGACGAGGTCTACATGACCCTGATCGAGGCCGCAGTCCTGGTGCTGATCGTCATTCTTGTTTTCCTGCAGGATTGGCGGGCGATGCTTGTTCCGGCGACAACGGTTCCGGTGACGATCATCGGCGCATTCGCCGCGATGGCGGCGTTCGGATTCAGCATCAACCTGGCGACGCTGTTCGCCATCGTGCTGGCGATTGGCATCGTCGTTGACGATGCGATTGTCATCGTCGAGGGCGTCTCGCGCTATGTCGAAGAGGGGATTCCTGGCCGCGAAGCTGCCGGCAGGGCAATGGACGATCTTATCGGCCCTGTCATCGGCATCACGCTGGTTCTCATGTCGGTATTTATTCCCGCCGCCTTCTTGCCGGGATTGACCGGCCAGCTCTACCGGCAATTCGCGCTGGTTATCGCCGCCACCGCGTTCATCAGCGCGATCAACGCCGTGACGTTGAAGCCCACGCAATGTGCGCTGTGGCTGCGAGCGCCGGTCCCGCCAGAACGGCGCAACCTGTTCTATCGCGTCTTCAACGCCGCGTTTGGCGCCACCGAGCGGGGTTACGTTCGCCTCGTTGGCGCGATGACGCGCCGCAGCGCCCTCATGGTGGTCCTTGCCCTTGCCCTGGTCGTCGTTGCGGTCTGGGGACTGGCGCGCGTGCCGACCGCCTTCCTGCCGAACGAGGACCAAGGCTATCTGATTGTCAGTGCGCAACTGCCGGACGGCGCCTCAAAGGCGCGCACCGACGCGGTCATGCAGCAAATCTCGGCGATCGCCCGGAAAACGCCAGGCGTGGAGAGTGTGATCACTGTCAGCGGCATCTCAGTGCTCGACAACTTTGCAACTCTCGCCAACGCGGGAGTGGCCTTCGTGGTCCTCAAGGACTGGGACGTGCGTCTCAAACAGAAGGGACAGGATCTGCGTTCGATAACGCTGGGTCTCAATCGCTCCCTCCATGCGGTGACGCAGGCCGTTGTGTTTGCGCTTCCGCCGCCGCCGATCCAGGGCATCGGCAACGTCGGCGGCTTCACAATGCAGGTCGAAATCAGGAACGGCGATTTCGACTATGTCTTGTTGCAGAACCTGGCGGATGCGGTCGTCAGAGCCGGCAATGCGCAATCGGCCTTGCAGAGGCTCAACACGACTTTCCGCGCGAGCGCACCCCAGCTCAGCGTAACTGTCGACCGCACCAAGGCCGAGACGCTCGGCATCACGGTCGGCAATCTCTTTTCAGCTCTTTCGACCTACGTGGGATCGAACTACGCGGCCCAGTTCAACAAGTTTGGACACGTCTTCCAGCTTTACACGCAGGCGCTGCCTGCGTATCGGGCGAGCGCCGACGACATCCGCAACCTCAAGGTCAGGGCCGGCAATGGAACCATGACGCCGATCGGAACGGTCGTCGACATCAAGGAGGTGCAAGGTCCCTCGCTGATCAGCCTCTATAATCTTTATCCGTCGGCGACGGTCGTCGGCAATCCCGCGCCCGGCTTCAGTTCGGGAGAGGCGCTCGACATCATGGACCAGATTGGCCAGCACGAACTGCCGTCCGGAACGGGGTACGAATGGACGGCAATGTCCTACCAGGAGAAGGCGGTCGGCTCGCAAATGTATTTTGTTTTCGGCCTGGCGATCCTGCTGGTCTATTTCGTGCTGGCGGGCCAGTACGAGAGCTGGATCCTGCCGTTTGCCGTTATCCTCGGTGTGCCGCTCGCGCTTCTCGGGACGGTCGGCGCGCTGACGGCCCTCGGCGCCGCCAACAATCTCTATACGCAGATAGGGCTGATCCTTTTGATTGCGCTCGGCAGCAAGAATGCGATTTTGGTCGTGGAATATGCGCGCCAGAGGCGAGCGGAGGGGATGGAAATCGTGGCGGCGGCGGTTGAGGGAGCCCGGCTCAGGTTCCGGCCCATCCTGATGACCTCATTCGCCTTTATTCTGGGTGTCTTGCCGCTTGTTTTTGCGACCGGCGCGGGCGCGGGGGCGCGGCGCTCGATCGGCATTCCGGTCTTCAGCGGCATGATCGCCTCAACGTGCCTCGTCGTCGTTTTCGTTCCCTCTTTCTATGTCGTGATGCAGCGCCTCGACGAGCGACGCAGACGCCGCAGCGTGCGAAACGATACGCCGGTGTCTTGACGAGCGCGATCGTGCTTGGGCTGGCACTTCTCAATTAACTCAAAGCATCGCTCGCTCGTTTCACATTGAACCGGCGCACTGCCAGGAATCGTCCAGGCCTGCGCGGACAGTCTTACAGGTAAACGTACACTTGCCTTTGTCGAGTACGCATCCTGGCCGTTCGGCTTAGCCAAATGATGCTTTCGCCCAAGCTCCCTTAAGTTCGGCGTCGAAGCGCACACCTCTCAACTGTCAACGAAGCCACAGCTCTTGTGACTTCGCAAACAGGAGAAATATCATGATTAAGAAATCAGCACTCGGCGTGTTGCTCCTCCTCTCGGTGATTGGGGTCGCTTCGCCTGCTTTCGCTCAGACGACACATTTTGGTTCGCGTGGCGCGCACGGTTACGTCGTCGATCCCCCTGCGGGACAGCGATCCGACACGTTTCCTTCCGCCACGGGAGGTGGAAGCGCCGGCTATAACTGGTCCGTCGAACACGATTATTGATTGACGGCTCAGCCGAATTCAGGAGTTGGCCATCTCTTCCCGAGATGCGCCACTCCTGTTCGCTTTCATATCGGGCTATTGTCCATCCATTATTTCGCGCTCCGCAAAAGACCATTCTAGATTCGTTCCCTGCAAGATTCCCAAAAGCGTTCGCATCTCATGGGGCACGAGAGCATCACGCTCTTGTGTATTCGCAGGGAGAAGCCCTATGACCAGCAAGTCAAAAATTGTCGTCGCTGCCGCGGCCCTAACAGCCAGTATTGTATCGCCAGCGTTTGCTCAGTCACCTGACCACACAGGCAGCCAGATGCCTTACTATTACGATAGCACTGGCAGGCAAACCTGGGGCGCGTGGGGTCCGCAGGACGCCACTGCGAGCCGCCGGTCAACGGCACGAAGCCACGGCCTGTACGGATACGTCGCGCCGCGGCGCAGCCAGCGACCGCAGTAGTTACGCCGGCCAAAGCGACAAACTCAACGAGACGGGGCTCCGGCATGCCGGAGCCCCGTCGTTGATTCGGCATATTTTAAGTGAGCAAAGCCCCGGAACCATTCTTCGCTAAGACGTTATGTCGCGTACGCTGATTTTGCTCCAAAGGTGTGAAAAGAGGACGGGCCGGGCCCGTCCCCCTTTTCTTCGTACTGCCTTCCGACACCTACTCACGGCGCTGGTGGATCGGCCAGTGATTGACAAGAACCTGCTGGCCGCGCGGAGCCGTCCAGCCATAACCGCCGGATCCGAAACCGCCTTCCGAGTTATTGACCGCAGTGCCGGTTTCCAGGAATTCGGCTGACGCCGGAGACGCAATGCCGACCGTCGCGGCAACGGCGATGGCGGCGAGTATGGTTTTGTTGATCATAGCTTTTCTCCTGATCGACGCGGCGGACAGAGCCCGATGCTCTTGCCGCCAGTGATCCAAAGTTAAGCGTGATCCTCTTGAGCTTAATCGGCGCGAGGGCGAACGGAGCGTTTGCGAAGGGCAAATGATCGGCGACAAGCGTTTTTTAGTCTGTTTTTGGAATCGTTCATGATGGCGCCAAATAGACGCGATCGAAAGAGATGCCACTGTTCGGTAATCAGCTCGACTGTCGCGCTTCATGGAGCGCGATCATGGCGTCGCCCATGCGAGTCATTCGCTCGCCGAGGCCGTTCGTGCCGATGCTCTGCGCGGTCACGCGCGCTCCTTCCACCAACAAGTAAAGCTCGTCGGCGAGCATTTCCGGATCCGTAAGTCCGGCGCGCTTGCACAACTGGGCAAGATAACTTCGCTGCGCAAGCTTGAATTCTTCCACGACGCGGCGTGCCGGATGAGCTTTATCCGGCAACTCGATCGCCGCATTGGCGAGGGCGCATCCGCGATGATTTCTATCGGCAAGAATGCCGGCCACTTCAGCGAGCCAAGCGTGAATTTGAGCACGTGGATCGCCGGGATGGGCCTGCTCGTAACGCTGCCAGCGCTGCAAGGCCTCACGTGCGAATTCACGCAGGCATTCGGCCACCAACTCGTCCTTGGAGGCAAAATGGCGGTAGAGCGTCATCTTGTTCGTGTCGGCCGCTTCGGCGACCGCGTCGACGCCGATAGCCCTGATACCGTGACGGTAGAACAGCTCCGCAGCCGCCGCCAACAGCCGCGCGCGGGGCGGATTTCTCTCGCCTTTTCCGCTATTTAGCGTGCCTACCGCGGATTTCATCGCGTTTCCTCTTGACGGAAGTGTTACCGGTCAGTATCTAACCACCCGTTATCTAGTGTTACCGGTCAGTAACACAAGCCTCGTCGCCTGTCATGTGATGTGGTTCGGCGCCCGGGAGAAAGCCGCGATGGCACGACCATCGGTCAACGAAGCGGCTGTCCAATACAAAATACACACACAATCCGCGGGCTGCGGGAACTGTAGGAGTGATCTGATGGATCGCATGACAAGCATCGGCACCTTCGTGAAAATCACTGAGGCTGGCGGCTTCGCAGCGGCCGCACGGAAGCTTGGCGTTTCGCCCAGTACCGTCACGACGCAGATTCAGGATCTTGAAGACAGGCTCGGCGTGCGTCTGCTTAACCGCAGCACGCGAAAAGTCAGCCTCACCGAAATCGGCAAGGCCTACTATGAGCGCTGCATGCATATTCTTGCTGACATGGAGGCCGCGGACACCGCAGTTCAGGCGATGCACGCAAAGCCGAGCGGGACTTTGCATCTCAACGTATCGATCTCGATCCCATATTTCGTGGCGCCTGTTATTGCCGAATTCACCTCGCTCTATCCCGACGTCAAGCTGAGCATGACGATGAGCGATCGGATGGTCGACCTCGTCGAGGATGGAATTGATCTTGCGATCACCACTATGCCGGTACCAAATTCGAATTTGGTCATGCGACGGATCGGTACGTTCCGGCTTTTGGTGTGCGGCAGTCCCGATTATTTCGCCCGTCACGGCGTTCCGCGCGACCCGAGCGATCTCGTGAATTTCAATTGCATGAAATACACATTCTCGCCGTGGGGCGCCGACTGGCGATTCAAATCTCCGGAGGGCGAACGTACAATCCAGGTCACCGGCAACATGGAAGCGAATAGCATCAATGCCTTAAGGCTCGCCGCCGCTCTGGGACAGGGGTTAATCTGGGTGCCCGACTTTCTGGCGAGGAACGACATCAGATCGGGCAGGCTCGCGGCGGTGCTGACCGAATTCTCCTGTCCCGAGCTGGCTATCAACGCCGTCTATCCGCATCGCCAGCACTTGGCGACCAATGTGCGCAGCTTTCTCGATCTCGTGACCAAGCATTTCCACACGTTGGACCAGGAATCGGAGAGCGATGACCTGGACATTCAGCCGGCACTGATCGCCGGCAATGGCGCGTCGCCTGCCGTGCGGCTCAACGCCTGATGACTTTTTGACGACGGGAATTCCTGCGCCGACTGCAGGATTTCTCGCATGCAAAAACGAAGACTATTCTTTTGCTGCTCCGAATAGTGCGTTCAAGGTTTTCAGGATTTTCTTCAACGCTCGCGTGAGTCAATTTCGTTGCCTGTAATCTACAGGAGGCCGCCATGGCTAACAGTACCGTTGCCGCGATATCCGCGCTGGACTCCAGTTTGCCTTTCTATCTCAGGGAAATCAGGCGGTTCCCGATGCTGGAGCCACATGAAGAATACATGCTGGCAAAGCGTTGGCGCGAGCACGGCGATCGCGACGCGGCACACAAGCTCGTCACCAGCCACTTGCGGTTGGTTGCCAAGATCGCCGGAAGTTACCGCGGCTATGGGTTGCCCATCGCCGAGGTCATTTCGGAGGGCAATCTGGGCTTGATGCAGGCGGTCAAGCGGTTCGAACCGGAAAGGGGCTTTCGCCTTGCCACCTATGCGATCTGGTGGATAAAGGCCGCGATCCAGGAATACATCCTGCGCTCGTGGTCGCTCGTAAAGTTGGGCACCACATCCAGCCAGAGGAAGCTGTTCTTCAATCTGCGTAAAGCCAAGAACCGGATCTCAGCGCTCGAGGAAGGCGATATGCGGCCGGATCACGTCAAACAGATTGCCGCTCTGCTCGGTGTTGCCGAGCGGGATGTGGTGATGATGAACCGCCGACTGGCCGGCGACGCTTCGCTGAATACGCCCATTCGCGAGGACGGCAATTCCAGCGAGTGGCAAGAATGGCTGGTGGACGATAGCGCGAGCCAGGAAAGCCAGCTTGCCGAATCCGAACAGTCGCAGAATCGCCACAAGGCGCTCGGCCAGGCGTTGACCGTGCTCAACGATCGCGAGCGGCGCATCTTCGAGGCGCGGCAACTCGTCGAGGAACCGGCCACGCTTGACGAACTTGCCGGCGAGTTCCGCGTATCGCGCGAGCGTATCCGGCAAATCGAAGTGCGCGCTTTCGAGAAGGTGCGGAAGGCGACAAGAAGCGCCGTCGGCGCGATGGAGCGTCCCGTGGTGGAAAAAGCCGCAGCGGTTGTCTCCGCATAAGGCGTTCGCGGCTTCAACCTTCGCGCCCGCCCGCGATGGCGACGGAAAAGCGAGACTCACTTGCGCATGCGCAAATCCGAAAATGCATCCTCCAAGCGCGACAGCGCTTCATCGAGAAGCGGTCGCGGGGTGGCGAAATTAAAGCGCAACCACGTCTCGCCGCCCGGACCGAACTGCTCGCCGGGGCTGACAAAGAGGCGGGCGCGGTCTCTCACTCTGGCGGCGACGTCCTCAGGAGCGAGACCGGTTCCGGAAAAATCGACCCACGCCAGATAAGTTCCGTCGAGATGCATCGAGCGGGCGCCGGGCGCCGCGGCTTCGATGCGGGCATCGAACACGTCGCGGTTCTTGGTGAGATACGGCAGCAGCTCATCGAGCCACGCCTCGCCTGTCCGCCAAGCCGCCTCCGTCGCGATCATGCCGAACCTGTTGTAAGAGCCGAGGCCGCTCGCGGCGATGCGCGCATCAAGACGGCGCTTCAGCGCGGCATTCGAGGTGATACACGCGCCGACATGGGCGCCGGCGAGATTGAAAGTCTTGGTCGCCGCGACGCAGGTGATCAGGCGATCGGCAATCTCCGGCGCGGCCGCCATCGTCGGCGTGTGTTTCGCGCCGGCGAAAACGAGATCGCAATGGATCTCGTCGGACACCAGGATAAGATCGCGTTCGGCGCATAAGGCGCCCAGCGCACGAAGCTCGGCGGCCGACCAGACTGTGCCGCCGGGGTTGTGCGGACTGCACAGGAAAACGACTTTCGTTTGCGGCGAAAGTCGCGCGCGCAGTGCATCGAGATCCATCACGTAGCGCCCGGCGCTTTCAACGAGCTGCGCGTCGAGAATGCGCCGTTCATTGGCGCGAATGATCCGGCGAAATGCATGATAAGCGGGGGGAAACACCACCACTTCGTCATCCGGCGCACTGACCGCCTGAAGGATCAGACCCAGCCCGGAAACGATCCCGGGTGTCGGGCTCACCCAAGCCGGATCGAATTTCACGCCATGGCGGCGCGCCATCCAATCGACCAGTGCGGCCGCCCAGCTTCCCGTATCGGCGTAGTAGCCGTGGACGGCGCATTGCAGTTCGCCAGAGAGCGCCTCCGTGACGCCGGGCGGCGCGGCGAAATCCATGTCCGCCACCCACATCGGGATAGCGTCTGCGGACTTGATGCCGGAAAGACGCGCGATGTGATCCCATTTGGAAGAATGCGTGCCGCGGCGTTCTATGACGCGGTCGAAATCGAACATGAGCTTCAGCTCCCCAGGGCAGGTTTTGCTTGCGGACGTTGCGCGAACCTAATGAGACGGCGCGCGCGCGACAACGTCGGAATCAGGGTTGTTGCCTCAAACTGGGACAATCTGCCGGGTCCTGTCGCTGTTCGCCCAGTCCCGCCGCCGCCGTAAACGGTAAATATTGAATTAAATTCCGCTCTGCGGCTGATCCTGGTACGACCCTCGTGACGGAGGGCCCGCGGCGGCCTTTTGGCCTTCCGGGGAACGCAGGTTCCCATCTCACGATTCCGATCGAGATCATGCCGATCCGCGCGGCGCGGGCAGGGGGCCCGAAGGCTTTGGAATTGCGGCGGCGGTTTCGCGGGTAAGCACCGCGACGAACGCCGGTTTGAGTTCGATGCGGAGTGTTCAGTGACCCTGTTCGGTCGTTGCGTCGGGATGGGTACCAGCGAGGGGAATGCGCGGCGGTCGAGGTGGGACTCCGGATTGAGCGATGTCGGTTGCGCGTTGCGCGCGCGACCTGATGGTGCCGGAGGCAGGTAGAATGAGTACACCGGTCGTGACGGCGACTTTTCCGGTGGTGAACGCCGCGCCAGGCGAAGTCCTTACAGCGTCTGATCTGTTTTCCGCCAGCGACGCCGGCGCCGATCCAATCCTCGATTATGAGGTTGAGGACCAAAGCACCGGTTCCTCGAACGGCTTCTGGGTGCTCGATGGGGCGGTCCTGCCCTCCGGCCAGATCACAGAAATAACGGCAGCACAATTACCGCAGCTGACTTTCGTGGCCGGCGTCGCCGCTCTGGATTCGCTGGAGGTGGCCGCTTCGGACTCCTCTGGGTTCGGAGCTTTCACATCGTTTTCTGTCGCGGCTGCCGGTCCTGTCGGCGTGACGCCGGTGATCAGCGCGGCGAATGCGTTGGAAGCTCCGGCTCTTGAAATTGCGGCGTCGAGCCTCTTCAGTGCCAGTGAGGCCCCAGGCTTTTCGGTCACAGGCTACGAAGTCGAGGATACCACCACGGACAGCGGCCATTGGGTCTTCAACGGCACCGTCGAACCGGCCGGCCAACTCATCTTTGTGACGCCAGCGCAACTTTCCGAATTGAGCTTCCAAACCAACTACGGCACCGACACCATCAAGGTGAGAGCTGAGGCCGGCGGCGAGTGGAGCAGTTACACCACATTCACCGTGCAGCCGCCGCCCAATCCCGCTTTGCCGGCGGACACGATGGCGCAGCTCGTCATGGTGCGCAACGCCGACGGCGCCTTCGAATTCTACGACATCGGACACAATACCATCCTGCTCGACGGCCCGCTCGGGCAGATCGATCCGGCTTGGCAGGCGGTGGGCATGGGCGGTTTCGACGCCGGTGACACGGCCGATTTGTTGATGCGCAATCCGGTGACCGGTGCATTTGGAATCAACGACGTGAGCAACAATGCCATCACCGGCACCGTCGCGGTCGGGCAGGTCGGGCTGGAATGGCAGGTCGCGGGCTTCGGCGATTTCTCCGGCCGGGTCGGCGAGACCGACATGCTGATGCGTAACGGCAACAACGGAGACTTCGAGGTTTACGACATCAGCAATAACGCGATCACCGTCTCGGCGCCGATGGGTCAGGTCGGACTCGAATGGCAGATCGCCGGTTTTGGCGATTTTTCCGGCCGGGCCGGCGAGACCGACATGCTGATGCGCAACAGCAACAATGGGGACTTCGAAGTCTACGATATCAGGAACAATACGATCGCCTCGTCCGGCCCGATGGGACAGGTTGGAATGGAATGGCGGGTGGCGGGCTTCGGCGATTTTTCCGGCGCTGCGGGCGAGACCGACATGCTGATGCGCAACAGCAATACCGGTGCGTTCGAAGTCTACGATATCCGTAACAATGCGATCACCTCGTCCGGGCCGATGGGACAGGTCGGCCTGGAATGGACGATCGCGGGTTTTGGCGATTTCTCGGGCAACCCCAATGAAACCGATATGCTGATGCGCAACAGCATAACGGGCGTGTTCGAACTCTATGATATCAGCAACAATACCATTGGGTTGACGACCCCGATGGGACAGGTCGGCCTGGAGTGGTCGATCGTCGGCGTGACCGGCGGCGCGCCGGTCGGCTCGCCGGGCACCGAGATCAGCACGCCCGCAATCGAACCGGCGAGTTCGCTCACCCAGTTCACGCAGGCGATGGCCGCGTTCGCGCCCGGCGGCGCCGCGCTCGCTGAGTCCTCGCCGCTCGTTCAGGCGCCGCAGCCGTTGGCAAGCACAAACCTGCTCGCCGGGCCCGCCATACCCGTTCCGCGGGCCTGAGCGGAGCAAATTCGTATCACTCCGCGGCCTTCGCCGTCGTCTGCGCGCCGTGGATCGCCTCCCAGATGCGGTCGGGCGAATACGGCATTTCCAGATGCCGCACGCCCGCGGCCTTGAGCGCGTCCATCACTGCGTTCGCGAGCGCCGGCACCGAGCCGGTGGCGCCGGCTTCGCCCGCGCCCTTGGCACCGAGCACATTGGCGGGGGAGGGCACCGCGCAGTCGATCAGCGTGATCGGCGGCAGATCGGCAGCGCGCGGCATGAAATAATCCATGAAGCTGCCGGACAAGAGCTGGCCGGTATCGTGATCGTAGGCGATGTGCTCGCCGATGACCTGGCCGAGGCCTTGCATCAGGCCGCCATGCAGCTGGCCCTCGACCAGCTTGTGATTGTAGATCGTGCCGCAGTCGTCGGCGGCGATGTAATTGAGGACGGCAAGCTCGCCGGTGTCAGGATCGATCTCGACTTCGGCAATGTGCGCGCCGGACGGAAACGCGCTGGCGAGATCGATCGTGGTGTTGGTGTCGAGCGGGTTGGTGGGCTCGCTCCATTTTCGTTCGATCAAAGACTGGAGCGTGACCTTAAGATCGGTACCGGCGACCTTGTAGGTGCCGGCCTCGAACACGACGTCGCCCGGCGCGACTTCAAGTTCGCTCGCCGCGAGCTTCTTGCCCTTCTCGACGATCTCCTTGGCGGCCGTCTGTAGCGCGGCGCCGTGGCTGATCAGCGAGCGCGAGCCGAACGAGCCGGTGCCGAGCATTTTCGGCGCTGCCGAGTCATTGTAGCGCAGCTCGATGCGATCGGCCGGGATGCCGAGCACATCGGCGACGATCGTCGGAAATACCGTTTCGTGGCCCTGGCCCGACGGCCCGGCATTGGAATACATCGCTAGCTTTCCGCCGGACTCGATGCGGATTTCGACCTGCTCCTTGCCCATGCCGCCGGACGGTTCAAGAAACAGCGCGAGCCCGATGCCGCGCAGCTTGCCGCGGCGCTTCGATTCGCGCTGCCGCTTGCCGAAGCCTTTCCAGTCCGCCGCCTGCAGCGCAGTCTTGAGAAGGCGCGCCGGATCGGCGCTGTCGTAGTTGGAATTGGTCGGCGTCTTCATCGGGAACATGTCTTTCCGCAGCACATTGCGGCGGCGCAGTTCGATGGCGTCGATGCCGGTCGCCATCGCGGCTTCTTCGACCAGGCGCTCCCACAGATACGCGACATTGGGCCGCCCGGCGCCGCGATACGCGGTGGTCGGCGTCGTGTTGGTGAAGATCAGCTTGTGCCGGCCGTGAACCGCCGTGAGCTGATAAAGGCTGATCGCCGAGCTGGTCGGTGCCGCGACCGTGTTGATGAGCGGGCCGGCGTTGCTGCAGAACGCGCCGAGATTGACCAGCCACTCGACCCGCAACGCGACGAAGCGGCCGTCCTTGTCGATGCCGAGTTCACCAGACAGATCGGCGGCGCGGCCGTGATGATCGCCGGATAGTGTCTCGCCGCGCGTTCCGGTCCACTTCACCGCGCGCCCGCTCCGTTTCGCCGCCAGCAACAGCGCGAGAAATTCCGGATAGACTTCGTTGCGAATACCGAAGCCGCCGCCGACATCGGCGGAGCGGATGCGGAAGCGTTCCGCCGGCAGCCCGATGATCGCCGCCAGCGTGTTTTTGATATCGCTGATGCCCTGCGTCGGTGCGGCCAGCTCGAACGAGTCGTTCGCCGCATCGTAGGCGGCGACGGCGGATTTCGGCTCCATCGGACTGCCGGCGATACGTTGCGCGCGCACCTTGACGCGCACGACGTGCGCGGCCGCCGCCATCGCCTGATCGGCCGCTTCGCGATTGCCGTACTCGTATTCGAACGCCAGGTTTCCGGCCACCTCGTCATGAATGCGTACCGCGTCCGCCGCGCTGGCATCGGCGGCCTCGACCAGCACCGGCAGGTCTTCGTATTCGACTGCGATCAGTTCGGCGGCGTCCTGCGCCATGGGCTCGGTCTCGGCGACGATCACCGCGACAGGCTCGCCGACAAAGCGGACGCGCTCGTGAGCAAGCCCCAGGCGTGGCGGAACGTTGAGCGACGAACCGCCGACGCCCTTGAAGAACGCCATGGCGGGCAGCCCCTTCCATCCGGCGGCCGCCATGTCGGCGCCGGTGACGATGTCGATCACGCCCGGGGCGCTGCGCGCCTTCGCGGTGTCGATGCCGCGGATCTTGGCGTGGGCGCGATCGCTGCGCAGGAAATAGGCCGCTGCCTGTTTGTCCATGGTGACGTCGGCGGTGTAGCGGCCGTGACCGGTGACGAGGCGAACGTCTTCGCGTCGGCCGGTGAATTTTTGATCGGACAAGTTTCGCTCCGTTGCGTTTCCGTAAAGCTGCCCATCGACGGACGGCAGGGAAGCAATCTTGGCGCGGCGGCGCAAGCCTTTCAGCCGTCATTCCGAGATTGCTCGTCATTCCGGATGCCGCGGAGCGGCAAGTCCGGAAATCCATAGTCCCTGCGCTGCGGCTATGGATTCCGGGCTCGCGGGCTTTCGCCCGCGCCCCGGAATGACAAATTCAAGCCCTCCGCCGCCGAATCTCCTCGATGACGATGGAGTTGTCGCGATCGGCCTCGCCGTTCGCCACGCAGGCCTCCAGCACCCGCGCGTGAATCTCCAGAAGCGGCAGCTGCTGGCCGGCCTTGCGCGCCTGGTCGAGCATCAGATGAGCGTCCTTGAGCGACTGCCGCACGCGGCCCTCCGGGGAGAATTCGCCGGCGATCATTTTCGGCCCCTTGGTGTCCATCACCTGCGAGGCCGCGGCCGAATCCCGCGCCACCTTGAGGAAAGCCGCCGGATCGAGGCCGAGACGGGAGGCGAACACCAGACCCTCGGCCAGCGCCAGCCGGTTGAGCGCCAGGATGTGGTTGACCGCGAGCTTGGCGCGGCTGCCGTCGCCGGCCTTGCCGATGTGAAAGCGCTTCGGAAACAGCGCATCGAGCACGGGGGCGGCGTCTTGCGCGGTTGCCACGTCACCGCCGATCAGACCGACGCCGTCGCCCGCACGCACCTGCTCGCTCGTGCCCGACACCGGCGTTTCCAGAAAGCGCAAAAGGGTGCCGACGCGAGAGGCGAGCGCAGCGATACGGTCGGGGTCGCAGGTCGAGGTGCAGAGCACGATCCTGCCAGCCGCCGCCGGAATGAGCGCACGCTCGACCACGTCCTCGACCTGATCGGTATTGAACACGGCGAGCACGATCGGCTCGCATTTTTCTGCGATGTCGGTGATAGAGCCCGCGCGGCCGCCGATCGCTTCAAGGCGTTCGCCCTTGGCGGGATCGATGTCGAAGCCGATCACGGAAAATCCCGCGGCAATCAGCCGGCGTGCATAGACTTCGCCCATGAGGCCGATGCCGATCAGGCCGACAGGGGTGGAGGAAGGCATTGGTGTTCCTCGAAGTTTAATGGATGATGCGTCCCACGAATTACGCCGAAGCCTGTCCGGCCACCCGGGCCCGACCCGTTGGGCCAATCAGCCCTTCGTGCTAAGCATTCAAACTCGTATTCCTTCAATAGACCGAACTCGCATGTATCTCTTGGCTCAGGTGTATTCCGTTTTGGCTTTCGCTGAAACCATGGTGCTCTTTGCGTCGGTCCTTGGGCTGCTGGTGCTCGGCCTGAGGCTCACGGTAAGGGGGCTCAACATCCTGATAGACGCCGCGATTGATTCGAGCGCGCGCGATGCGGACTCGCGCGCCCGAAAACCCAGTCGCCTTAACGTAGCCGCCGGTGGCGGTTATCACAAAATTCCAGGCGGACATAATGAGCGTTTCTGACGCCGCACATCCACTGCCGAAGTCCATTGCGGCGCAGGGGAAACGTTTGTCCGAAGCGCCGAATTTGCGCAAAGTTGTTGCGGAACAGCCACCCTCGAAATTGAAGTTTTCGGGAATCATTCGAGGGAAAGCATATGCACGTCATGAAGGCGGGTGATTCACAGGACGTGTCGCGCGAGCGCTGGCATGGCGGTCGGGTCGTCAGTGCCGGCCCGATGCAATTGCTTGGCATCATGATCGTGGGAAAGACAGGCCCCCATTCTCGAAATAAAAAGATCAATTGCAGCAGAGCGGGTAGCGGGCAGCCTGGATCGCGCGTTAGCAAATCCAGGTATCGGCTTCCAATCCATGTTCCGGGTTTGCGACGCTCCATCCGGCTATGATTGCTCAACGGCTTGAGGGCCTGCGCGGCAGCGCATGATCCTGACCGGACGTCGCGCAGCAATGCGGCATCGCCGGCCTTGACGCGAGGCCTGGGTCGGCGCCATTGCGTTCGACCACGGACGCTAGCAGAATTAGACAATCGCGTAGTGCGCAATAATAAGTTCTGGGAGGGCTCCCGATGTCCAAGCGAATCATGGCGGCTTTGGCCGCATTGGCGGTCTCGGCCGGCGCCGCGTCAGCGCAGCAGGTGAAACTCGGCCTGATTCTGCCCTATACCGGCGTCGGCGCCGAACTGGGGCAGCAAATGGATCGCGCCGCCGAACTTTATCTGAAGCAGAATGCCGCTCAGATAGCCCCCTACAAAATCACCCTCGTCAAGCGCGACTCCAAGGCGCCAAACGGCGCCGAGGCCAAGGTCGCCGCCCAGGAATTGCTGACCCAGAGCAAGGTCGACGTGCTGGCCGGCTGGAGCTACTCGCCCGACGCGATCGCTTCGGCGCCGATCGTCACCGCCGGCAAGAAGCTCGGCGTCATCATGAATGCCGGGACCTCGTTCATCACCAACCTGTCGCCCTATTACGTGCGCACTTCGTTCACGCTATGGCATTCGAGCTATGCGCTCGGCATCGCGGCCGCCAAGACCCTGCACGCCAAGAGCGCCGTGGTCGCCTATTCGGATTATCCTCCCGGCAAGGACAGCCTGGACGCGTTCAAGCTCGCCTTCGAACAGAACGGCGGCAAGGTACTCGACGCCATTCCGGCCGGCGGACCGGGCCAGGTCCCGGACTTCACGCCATTCTTCCAGCGCGCCAAGAACGAGCATCCGGACGTGTTGTTCGTGTTCGTGCCGGCCGGCGACCATGCGACCGCCGTCGTCAAGACCTACGGCGCGCTCGGCATGCGGGCGGCTGGCACCAAGCTGATCGGACCCGGCGACATCGTTCAGGACACCAAGCTGCAGGGCATGGGCGACGCCGCGGTCGGACTCATCACCATGCACCACTACAACGCCGATCTCGATAATCCGCAGAACAAGGCATTCGTCGCCGCATGGAAGAAGGAATACGGCGCCGACGCGTCAACCGACTTCTTCGCGGTCGGCGCCTGGGACGCGATGGCGGCGATCGCGCACGCCGTCCAAGCCACCAAGGGCAAGATGGACGGTGACGCCGCGGTGAAGTCGCTGCTCGGCTGGAAATATACGAGCCCGCAGGGACCGATCATGATCGATCCGCAGACCCGCGACATCGTCATGAACGAGTATCTCGATGAGGTCGTCAAAGGCGCCGACGGCAAGCTGCACGAGAAGGTGCTGGAGACGATCCCGAATGTCAAAGACGAGTGCAAGGCGCTCCAGTTCGGACCGTGCAAGCCGAAGAAATAGCAGTCGTTCACCACGAACCGCGGTGCTCCGGCACGCGGGTAATCAATGGCAGCACCACGACGTAGAGCGCGGCCGTGGCGGCGAACAGCCAGCCTTGGGTGCGGCCGGGATCGTGGGAATTGGCGAGAATCGCCGTGTCGATCGAGATCGTGACGATGGTGCCGATTGACATGCACATCGTCCGTAATGCCGCAATGGTCGAGGCGTGTTCAGGCGCCAGTTGCAGTCCGGCGTTGCGGCTGGCCGGATTGTTGATCCCGCGGCCGAGTCCGATGAGAAAAGCGGAGCCGGCGAGCCAGACAAACGGCGGGATTCCGGCGACTGGGCTCGGCGCAAGCAGCAGCATCCCGATGACGATAATGACCGCGCCGACATACAGCGGTCCCCGATAGCCCGTGCGGCGCAGAGCGAATACGGCGGCGATCGACATTATGATCGCGGCGGCGCCTTGGGCGATGAGCAAAGTACCGGAGCTGAGCGCTCCGATGTCGTAACGGTTCATTGCATAGAGCGGAATGAGCGCCACCACACCCGACGTGACGCCGCCGTAGAGTGCGTTGACCAGATTGACCGCGCCGAAGCCCCGCCCGGTAATCAAGCGCAGTGCGATGAATGGAGTCGCCGATTGGCTGATATGACGAAAAAACATCCATAGTGCGACCATCGCGAGGGCCAGCGGGATTGCGAACTCAAACGACCATGCGCGCGCATTCGTCCCGGCCAGATAAGTGACGGCAAGCATGCCGGAGAGCAGACCACCTCCGAGCAGCACCATGCCGGTGACGTCCATTTTCGGATGGGCGCGTCCTTTCCGCGATCGATCCCGCGGTATGTAGTACAGAGCCAGCGCGATAACGGCGATGCCGATCGGCACGTTGACCAGAAAGACGCCCCGCCAAGTCCAGTAGGTCACGAACACGCCGCCGAAGATGGGCCCGATCATCGCGCCGATCGAAAAGATACTACCGAACAGGCTGACCGCGCGATCGCGGACGTTGCCAAAATAATCGACGATGATCTCGGTCGCCGAGGGTGTGAAGCCCGCGCCGCCGGCGGCCTGCAGCCCGCGCAACGCGACCAGCACATAAATGTTGTCGGCGAGGCCGCAACACAGCGACGCGATGGTGAAGATGACAGTGGAACCGACGAATACCCTGCGGCAGCCGTACTGCTCGCTAAGCTTGCCGCTGATCGGCAGGACGACCACGAAGCCGAGCGCGTACGCCGTGATGGTCCACCCGGCCCAATCGATCGAGGTGTGTAATCCGAGGCGCAGGGCATGCAGCGCCGTCGCGACGACTGTCGAGTCGATCGACATCATCAGCAGCGCCAGTGCGACGATCGTAAAGACCACGCCGCGGTGAATTGGCCGACTCTCGCCGCGCGGACTTAAAATACCGTCGGCCGTGCGGGCTTCATGCTGGACGCTCATACCAAGTCTATATCAGCGGTTGGAGATTTGAGTCCCTCCACTCCTGCATGACTCGCATTCGGTCACTTCTTCGATAACTTGTCGAGGAGCGGCAGCCAGGTCGCCTGTTCCTTGGCGGCAAAGGCCAGCACCTCTTGGGCTGTCATCGATTGCGCATAGCTGCCGGTGGTGGCGAGCTTCTGCCTGACTTCCGGCTCGTTGAGCACTTTTGTCAGATCCACTCCGACCTTGGTGATAACGGAGTTCGGCGTGCCGAGCGGCGCGACCAAGGCGAGCCAGCCCGAGGCGGAAAATCCCGGGATCGTTTCCGCGACGGTTGGAACATCGGGAAACTCGGGCAGCCGCTGCTGCGAGGCGACTGCGATCAGCTTCACCTGACCGGCTTTGACCGAGCCGATCATTCCCGAATAACCCTCGACGATTATCGAGACGCGGCCCGATGCGACGTCACCAATCGCCGAAGCGGGCCCGCGCGTGTAGGGCACCGGCAACAGCTTGATGTCGGCCTTCTCCTGTAAGAGGACGCCGGTGAGATGCGTCATGCGGCCGAAACCGGTCACCGCGATCGAAAGGGCGCCCGGCTTCTTTTTCGCCAGTGCGATCAGTTCGGGCAGGGTCTTGACGCCGAGCGAAGGCGCAACCGCGATGAACATCGGCTGTGCGGCGACGAAGCCGATCGGTGTGAAATCGCGCGGCAGTTTCAGCGGCAGGTTCGGCGCCACCGTCGGCAGCGCCAGGAACGACGACGACACCGGGATGAACAGCGTATAGCCGTCGTTCGGCGCATCCGCCGCGGCGCGCGCCGCGATGCTGCCATTGGCGCCCGGATGGTTGACCACCACGGCCTGCTGTCCCCAGATCTTGCCAAGCGCGTCGGCGACGATGCGGGCCGCCACGTCCGGGCTCGCGCCCGGCGCCGAGTCGGCGATGATGGTGACCGGCTTCGACGGATAGGTCTGAGCCTGCGCGGCCAAGGCCGGCAGACTCAGCAACAGCACGGCAGCAGCTTTGAGCAAACCGCAACGGCGGGCCATCGTTTTCCTCCTGGTTTTTATCTCGGGCTCACTCGGGCGGCGAGCGCAGGGCGTGCGCACATGTATCAAGACGGCGTCATGCCAGCTAGGGGGCCGCGCCGGAATGACGCCGCTAAGCGCGCAGCCGGCGGGCGGCAGCTTCGTTGCTCGAAACTCGGCTCGCCATGATGCTGCCGCTGCCGCATCTGCTGCACCGAAGCCGCTTCACAAACCCTGCGATCGGAGCATCCGGCTTTATGCCAAAGCGGGTCAGCGCTTCATCGCTCAAAATGCTTTTGTGGGCGCAATGCAGGCAGCGCACCACGACGACGAGATCGGCCTGCCTCATGCCGAGCGCCTCGCCGCAGGCGGCGCCAGCGGGCTGACGCAGGGCAAGATAGGATAAGACGAAGAAAGCTCGATCGCGCCGGGACGATGGCGCGCAACACGCTTACGCAACACAACCATGGCGGATAGATAGGCGCTGGCGGCCCGGATCGCGAGTCGCCGGTGCGAGGCTCTGCCGCGACGCGTTCCGCCCGACCTGCAAGCGGAACGGATACGACGTCTCGCGAATTGTCCGGCAGGCAAATGCAAGGAGAGCGGCATGAAGACGATTTTGAGCTGTGCGGTTGTGGCGTTAGCCCTCGCGAGTGCCACGGGAGTGGCCGAAGCCAAGGGATGCATCAAAGGCGCGATCGTGGGCGGCGTCGCCGGTCATTACGCGCACCACCATGGTGTGCTGGGAGCCGCGGCGGGCTGCGCGATCGGCCATCATGAGGCCTCGAAGAACGCCAAGGAGAACCAGCAAAAGCAGCAGTAACCTAGTCCAGCGGCGCGACGTTGAAGTCTCGTGCCACGGCGTCGAGACTGTCGCGCAACGATTTCGGCATCGGGATGCCGTGGGCGCGGCGGTCTTGGAGCTTGGCGTGGGTCTGCTCGCCGGGCAGATAGATTCGTTCGACGCCGGGCAGGCGCTTGGAATTGCGGATATCGCGGATCACGGCGTCGACGGCGTGCTTGAATTCCTGAGCCGGCGTGAAGGCTTCGATCTTGATCGCGGCGATGGCGTGGCCGGTGTTGGTAGCCTTGCCGGTCTCCTTGACGAAGTCGACCACGTCGCGGCCGAATGCGGCGCGGTTGAGCGCCCCGGCGAGGATGCCGATGATTAGGCTGAGGCCGTAACCCTTGTAATCGCCGATCGGCAGGAGATAGCCCTCGTCGGCGCGCTTCGGATCGGTCAGCGGCTTGCCGTCGCGGTCGATCATCCAGCCGACCGGCATCGCTTCGCCGCGCTGCGCCTTGAGCCGTACCTTGCCGAACGCGGCGACGGTCGGCGCCATGTCGAGCACGATCGGCGGCTCGTCCTTCGCCGGCACGGCGACGCATAGCGGATTGGTGCCGAGCAGGTTCTCTGCACCGCCCCACGGCGGCAGGTGATTGTTGCTGCCGACGGCGAAATAAAGGCCGATCATGTCTTGGTGTAACGGCAGCGTCGCATAAAGCGCGGCCGGGCCGGCGTGATTACTCATGCGCGCGCCAACCCAGCCGATGCCGGTCGCTTTTGCCTTGTCGATAGCGAGGTGCGTGGCGCGGCGCATGACGAGATGCCCCATGGCATTGTCGCCGTCGATCAAGGCCGCCGACGGCCGGTCGCTGACGACGCTGATGTTCGGCTTGGCGTTGACGCCGCCGGCGCGGATGCGGCGCAGATAGATCGGCAGCCGGATGACGCCGTGCGTGTCGCTGCCGCGCAGATCGGCTTCCGCCATCAGGCCGGCGACGATTTCGGCGTCTTCTTTCGGCAGGCCGGCCGCCACGAAGGCGCGGGTGATGAAGGCGGCGAGCCGCGCGGCAGGCACGCGCGCTTCGGTTTGGCTGGTGGCGGCTTCGGACATGAACGGCATGCTCCCCATGAATGGCGCGGACTGGTTTAACCCTGCGCGGGATCATAAGATCAATCCGGCCGCGGAGGTAAACGCCATGAGCATGACTGCCGAAAAACTCGACACCATCAGCGCCTGCTTCGGGACCTATCCGCAGACCCAGGCGCTCAAGAGCGGGCAGATCAAGTCCGATCGCGTCGACCTACGGCTGACCGAGGTCACGCCGGTCTACAAGGCCTTCGGCATGATGGTGCGAGACCTGAAGTTCGACATCTGCGAAATGGCAGTCGTCAGCTATCTGCAGGGCAAGGCTTACGGCAAACCGCTCGTGCTGTTGCCTGCCACCATGATGGGCCGCTTTCAGCACGGCACCATGCTCTACAATTCGGATCGCGGCACGGTGACGCCGCAGACGCTGGAAGGCAAGCGCATCGGCGTGCGCTCGTTCGCGCAAACGACAGGCTGCTGGCTGCGCGGGATTTTGTGGAAGGATTACGGGCTCGACAACAGCAAGGTCAGATGGGTGACGTTCGAGGACGCCCATATCCCCGAGTTCAAGGATCCGCCCGGCGTCGAGCGCGCACCCGACGGCAAGGACATGACCAAGATGCTGCTCGACGGCGAGCTCGATGCGGCGATCTTCGGCACCGTGCTGCCGACCGATCCGCGGCTCAAAAGCGTCATCCCCGATCCGGATGCGGCGGCCAAGGACTGGTACAAAAAATACGGTACGGTGCCGATCAACCATATGGTGGTGGTGAAGACCTCGCTATCGCAATCCAATCCGGCCGCCGTGCGCGAAGTGTTTCGTATGCTGAAGGATAGCAAGCACGCCGCTGGCCTGCCCAAGCCCGGCACGATCGATGCGCTGCCGTTCGGCCTCGAAGGGGTCAAGCCAGCGCTCGACCTGATGTCGAGTTATGCGCTCGAGATGAAGATTATCCCGCGGCGTTATTCGGTCGAGGAATTGTTCGACGACACGACGCGGGGGCTGTAGCCGCGCTCCCTGTTCTCCTCATCCTGAGGTGCGAGCGGAGCGAGCCTCGAAGGATGCAAGCCCGTGCGCCGCGGCCTCGCCCTTCGAGGCTCGGCGCTGCGCGCCGAGCGCCTCAGGGTGAGGAGTTGAGTCAGTTCTTCACGACCATGCGCGGCAGCTTGCGCGTCAAGATTTCCTCGGCCTGCTTGACGATGCGGGTGACGATCTCGCCGGCTGGCGGAATGTCGTGAATGAGGCCGGCGTCCTGACCCATCGACAGCGAGCCTTCCTCGACATCGCCGGTGCGCCGCGCCGTGGCGAGGCCTTCGGCCGCCTTGGCGCGGTCGCGGCGTAGCGCCCATTCGCGGCCGGTCCAGCGCTCGATGAAGCGATTGCGCCGCGACCGGATCATCGCGCCCGGCCAGACCAGCCCGGAAGCGATGTCGGGGATTTCCGACAGCGCCGTGTCGTGACCGTCGCTGTCGACGATCGCCTGCTTGAAATTCGGGTGCAGCGGCGACTCGACGGTGGCCAGAAAGCGCGTGCCGAGCAGGATGCCGTCGGCGCCGAGCGCCAGTGCCGCGACGAGGCCGCGCCCGTCCGCATAGCCGCCCGCGGCCAGCACGGGGATCGGCGCCACCGCGTCGACCACCATGGGCAGAAGCGGCATGCTGGCCATCCAGCCGACATGGCCGCCGCCCTCGCTGCCCTGCGCGATGATAATGTCGGCGCCGGCCTCGACGGCGTGTTTGGCTTCCGCCACCGTGCCGGCCATATAGGTCACCAGCGCGCCGGCCTTGTGCGAGCGGTCGAAATACGAGCGCAGATCCTGCTCGGGCTTCGCCCAGGCGAATTGCATTACCGGCGGCCGCAATTCGAGCCCGGCCGCGAAGGCTTCATCGCGCGTGTGAAACAGCAAATAATTCAGACCGAATGGTTTATTGGTCTGCCGCTGGATGCTGACGGTACGCTCGACGATCTGCTCGGGTGTCGAACCATGGCAGCCAAGCGCGCCGAGGCCGCCGGCGTTGGAGACCGCCGACACAAGCTCGGGGGAGGTTCCCGATCCCATGCCTCCGAGCGCCACCGGATGTTCAATATGCAGCAAATCGCAAATCGGCGTCTTGATCATCCGGCGCTCCTTATTGGCAGCGTTACTGTTTTTGGTGCCGATGTTTCAGGATTTCAGCGGCGGGTAGTCACGCGAAAACACCGGCTGGGCGAGGAATTTCTTTGGATCGTAGTGCCAGAACTGGCTCACGTCCGGATAGACTTTCACCGTGACATTGACGAGCTTGCCGGCCCGCTTCTCGACCTTGCGGATGTACACCGTGAAAGTGAGATTGCCGTAGTCGTCGAATTTCACCGGACCGCGCGGTGTGTCGGTGAGCGACACCGCCTTGATGGCCGCGGTCAGCTTGTCGGGTTCGGTATCGCCGCCGGTGGCCTTCAGCGCTGCTTCCAGAATCTGACCGTTCACATAGAGCGCCGCGGCGTAGAAGCCGATCGGCACGTTGGCGCCGTAATATTTCTGCATTGAGGCGATGAAGCGGTGGTTCGCCGCGGTATCGAGATCGAGCGTATAGGGGATTGAATTGATCAGCCCGATCGCCTCGTCGCCGAAATTGCGCATGATGCTGTCGTCGGCGACGGTCGAGCCGCCGATGAGCGGCAGTGTGAGGCCCTGGGCGCGGTATTGTTTGACGAACTTGATCGGATTGGCTCCCGCATAGACCATCACGATGACATCGGCCTTGCTTGGATCGATCTGCGCCAGATAGGGAACATAGTCGGGCGTATTGAACGGTGACCACAGTTTCTTGACGAGCTTGCCGCCATCATCCTCGAAGGCGCGCTGGAAACCGCCGACCTGCTCGTAGCCGAAGGCGAAATCGTCGCCGGCGGTGATGGCGGCTTTCAGCTTCATCTCCTTGGCCGCATAGTCGGCGAGGGGATAGAGGCACTGCGCCGAGGAATCCGAGGTGCGGACCTGGTAGATGTTGCGGTGGCGCTGCGTCAGATCTTCGGCGCCGCCGAAGCCCATGGTCGGCATCTTGTGCTGGCCCAGATAGTCCTCGATGGCGAGCCATTCGAAGGCCGCCAGCGGCCCCATGATCAGATCGACCTTGTCGCGTTCCACCAGTTCGACCGCCTTGGTCTTGGCGGTGGCCGGCACCCCGGCCGTGTCGGCGACGATGAGCTCGATCTTGCGACCGGCCAGCGTAAAGTTCTTGTCTTTGAGGAAGCAGGTGATGCCTTCTTCCAAGTGTACGCCGCCGGCGGCAAGGCCGCCGGTCTTCACCGTCATCAGCCCGATCTTGAGGGGTTTTTGCTGCGCCAGCGCCGGCTTCGCCAGCGCCGACGTTACCGCGGCCGCGCCGCTGCCCGCCAAAAATCCGCGACGATCCATCGCTTTAATCATGGCCGTCCTCCCCGTTGTCCGCACCCGCTGTTGCGGTGCGCTTGTCGCCGCCCGCGTGGACCGGTTCAGCGCACGTGCTGCAACAGCAGCAGCAGTCCGCCGACGACGCCGACATTGGCGAGCATGCCGTTTTGCATGCCGGTGCGCATTGGTCCTTGCACTTCCCAGAACCGCAGCAGGAGACCGGACGCAACGATGGTGAATACAATCAGCAGCAACACGCCGATCGCGGGATGCCAGTTGAACAGCACCAGCGCGCAGCCGACGAATTCCATGCCCTGGCCGACCCAGAACGTGATGAGCGGGTAGGGCGCCCGGAAATTGGTCAGCCGTTTGACGTGATCGTCGATGTGCTGCTTTTGCAGATTCCGCAGGCCGACCGCCAGAAAGAACGCGACCATCAACAGCCGCCCGGCCGTGTCGAGCCACGACGTATCGCCAGCATACATATTACATCCTCCCCCGCGCGGGCTGGTCTATCGCCGGCGCTCGCGCCGCCGTGCCGAATGTCAGGCGGCGCTTTCCGACTTGGCCTTCGATTTCGCCCAGTAGTCCGGCTGCGCCTTGGTGGTCTGCAGGCGCTTTGAATCTTCGTAACCGGGCGCCATCGAGGCCGCCGTACCGGCCATCACCTGGTGGTGCTCGATGTTGAGTAGTCGCAGCCAGCTCTGTTGGCCGAGCGTCAGTCCGATCATGCAGCCGAGTTCGACCAATTGCGGCTCGCTGAACTGCCCGTGCATGCGCTCCCAGAACGCGTCGTCGGTGTTGAGATGCCAGACGATCGCCTCGGCGTAGGCGAGCGCCGCCTTTTGCCGTTCGTTGTACTTGGTCGATTTCTCGAAGTTGAGCAGATCGAGCACCTGGTCCTCGATCAGGGCGCCGCTGGTCGTCGCCTTCACGGAGCGCTGATTGCCGCAATATTCGCAGGTGACCGAGCGCGACACGTAGAGCCGGCACAGCTCCTTGATGGCGTGATCGAGTACGCCGGTCCGGAAAATGTTGTGCCAGGATTCGGCGAAGAACCAGAAACAGGCCGGGACGTGGGCGCGGATCGCGGAGCTTTCCGGCCGCGGCGTGCCCTCGCGCTGGCAGCGCTCCATCTCGGCGCGCATCCGCGCGTCCATCTTTTCCAGGGGAATGTAGCTGATCCTCTGCTTCGCCATATCGTACCTTCCTTTCAGTGCGGCGTTATTCCGCCGCCGCGATATTCACCGCCGGCCGCCGCCCAGCATCCTGAGCTTTCGCATAATCCACGGTAGCCTTGTACTCGGTCATTGTATCCTGGGCCTCAATGCCGCACACACGGCGGGCGAACGCCGCGAATGGGCCTGTGCCCGTGAATTCTGCCCGCTTCATGGTGAGCGACAGCAGCGTCTGCAGCGGCGTGCCGTTGAAATTCTCGAACATGGCGAGCCGGCTGCCCCAATCTGTGAGGTACAGATCGCGGATAACGCGAGCGATCTTCAGCCGGTCATAGGGCTCGCCGGTCGCGCCCTTGTTCAGCCGTTCGAACCAGGAATGCATGGCCGGCTCGCGCCACTGCTGCTCGGTCGGAAACATGATGGCGCTGCGGCCGCACAGATCGATCAGCTCGTTCACCATGGCGGCGTAGTTCTGCAGGAAATAGACGCGGCCCCAGTTGAATAACTGGATATCGGGCTTGTAGAGCCCGCCGGGCGTGAAGAAGCCCTGGTCCTCGGCTGCGAGCACGTGCGCGTAGGTCGTTTGCTGGAACGCGATGATCCTGGCGACCCGCGACTGCACGGCGTCGATCTTGCTGGTGCCGAGGTGCTCGCACATCAGGATGGCGAGACCGGCCAAGAGCTCCGCCCGCACCGCCTGGCGCACCAGCGCATAATAATGGCCCCAGTCAAACACACGCTGCGGATAAAGCTTGGCGTGATCCGGATTGCCGATGTGGAAGACATATTTCCACGGGATTAGCACGTTGTCGAACAGTACGGTGGCGTCGAGTTCGTCGCCCTGCGACGCCAGCGGATGCTCGACCGGATCGCGCTCGACCAGGCTCTCGCGGCAGACGATGGTGATGCCGGGCAGGTTTGCCGGGCAGACGCCATAGATGATCTGGTCGCCCTTGGCGCCTGGCCGGAAGAACACCCCGAGATGCAGAAAGTCGGCGAACGGCGTGGCGGTGCCGATCGCCTTGACGCCATTGACCACGATGCCCTGGTCGCTGGTCGCGACGATGCGCAGCGCCGGCGAGACCGCGTGCGCACCGGGATCGGAGCGATCGGCCTGCGGATCGACGAAGTGCGGCGCGACGACCAGATCGTTGTCCATCGCGTAGCGCCAGAAATTGCGGATGTTGTCGGCAAGGCCGCGGCCATCGGCGCCGATCGCGGCCTTCTCCCATGGCTCGGGATCGTCGATGTAGGTCACCAGCATGTAGTTCTGCGAGTCCGGCGTCCGCGGGCACGACGCGGCGACGAAATGCTTCATGATGAATTCGAGATAGCGGCGCTTGCGGACCAGCTCTTCCTTGCTGCGGTGCTGAAACCACGCCATCGAGCGCCTCACCCCGCCTTCGTCGACGTAGGTGAGGATGTCATGCAGGTCGGCGCGATTGTGCAGATCGAAGAATTCGGCGGTGCGCGCCGCATAGGCGCGTGTCGCCGGATGCGTCGCGACGTTGTCGATTTTCTCGTTGCCGACCCAGACGACGCGGCCGTCGTTGAGCGCCGCAAGGTACTGCTGGCCGGTCCGCAGCATGCCGCTCCTCCCAGGATCGGATCGCCCAGTGAGGCCGGGCCTTTGTCGCTGGTTTTGAACGGGCGCTAGCTTACGCCCGCCACCGGCGCTAAACTATAAAATATACGATATGCAGACTATATCCAAAAGTAATAGTAAGGACCCGGACCTGCATCAATTGCGGGTGCTCGACGTGTTGCTGCGCGAACACAGCCTGACGCGGGCGGCACGCGCGCTCGAGGTCACTCAGCCGGCGCTGAGCAAGACGCTGGCGCAGCTACGCCGTTATTTCGACGATCCGCTGTTCGTGCGCGTCGCGTTGCGCATGGAGCCGACACCGAAGGCGCTGCAACTGCAGGCGCCGGTGCGCGCCATTCTCGATCGCGCGGCGTCGCTGCGCACCACGCACAGTGCATTCGATCCGGCGACGTCGCAGCGGACGTTCAATTTCTGCGTGGTCGACGCGGGCCTGTTGAAGCTGTTGCCGCCGCTGGTCGAGACGCTGCTGCGCGAGGCGCCCGGCGTGCGGCTCAACGTCTCGCAGGTCGAGGCGAGTCACCTGGAACGCTTGCTCGAATCCGGCAAGCTCGACTTTGCGATGGGCTCGTATCCGTCGCTGCCGAAAAATATCCGCCGTCAGGCCCTATGGGTGGAGCGCTATGTCAGCGTGGCGCGGCGCCACCATCCGCGGCTTTCATCCGAGCCTACGCTCCGCGAATTTGCCGCTGAGAAGCACGTGATGGTTTCGATCGCCGGCAGTGGTCACGCCCACGAGGTCATGCAGCGTGCCCTCGAAGCGGCAGTGCCGCGCGACAATATCGTCTGTCGCATTCCGATCTTCACCGGCGCGGCGGTGCTCGCCAAACAGACCGACGCTGTCGCCACGCTGCCGCTGTCGGTGGCGACCGCTTTGGCCGACGACCTCGATCTGCAGATCATCGCCCCGCCGATCAAGCTGCCCAGAATCGACATCTTCCAATATTGGCACGCGCGGTTTCATACAGACCCGGCCAACCAATGGATCAGGACGGTCTTCAAAACGCTGTTTCGCAAGGCGCCCTGATACCGGTGTCTGTGCGCAACGCGCCGATTTCGCGATCCCTGTGACCGATTTGCACGGCGAGTCGCGTCAAGCTTTGTGGCGGGCGCCCCAACAATACCCCACAATCCGACATAAACCGTCACGGTTCCGCCCCGGAGACCGGATGAATTCATACGGTCGTTTGAATTGTGGCGGGATGGGGTCATGCTTCGCCAGTGCGCGCGCGCAGCCTTCCTTGCAGGCTTTTTGGCGTGTCTGACGATTGTCGTTGGCGGCGCCGCGCGCGCGGACGGCGAAGCGGATTCGCGCATCGCGGTGTCGGGCAACCGGCACGTCGACGCGGCGATGATCCGCTCGTTTTTTTATGTCATGCCCGGGAAGCCGCTCGACGCCGCGGCGCTCGATGCAGCCATCAAGGCGCTCTACGCCACCGGCCTGTTTGCCGACGTGAAGATCGTCCGGCAGGGCGACGGCGTAGTGGTCAGCGTCGCGGAAAATCCTGCGATCGTGCGGATCGCCTTCGAGGGCAACAAGAAGGTCAAGGACGCCGAGTTGAAAAAGGATCTGCAATCGAAGGAGGGCGGGCCGCTGTCGCGGTTCTTCGTGCAGGCCGACGTCGCGCACATGATCGAGGTCTATCGGCAGCACGGCTACTTTCATGTGCAGATCACGCCGGAGACGATCAACGTCAAGGTAGGCGCTCCCGCCGCCAAGGCGTCGACGACAGCGAAACGACCGCCCGGAACCAAGGTCGCGCCTGATAGGGGCGAGCGCGTCAATCTCGTTTTCCAGATCAAGGAGGGCGACAAGCTCGCCGTTCGGCAGATCGCTTTTGCGGGCAACCACGCGTTTCCCGCCTACAAGCTCAGCGGCGCGATCAAGACCGGCAAGACCAATTTTCTGAGCTTCCTGCTCGACAACGACATCTACAACGCCGACAAGATCGAGAACGACTGCGATCTGTTGCGCCGCTTCTATCGCGATCATGGCTACGCGGATGCGACTGTGCGCTCGTCGGCAAGCTACGACGCCGGCCTCAAGGGCGTCGTTGTGACCTACACGTTCGACGAAGGCCCGCTCTATCGCTTCGGCAAGGTTGCGATCGACACACAGTTAAAGACGGTCGATGCCGATTCGCTGCGTTCATATCTGCGCATGCAATCCGGCGGCATCTTCGACGCCGATGCTGTGGACAAGACCACCGACGATCTGACCATGGCGCTGGCCCGCGACGGTCAGCCGTTCGCCAGTGCCGAACCCCGCATCAGCCGCGTGCCGCCCACGGCCGGTGCGACCGGGACCATCGATGTCGTTTATACGATTGCGCAGGGCAAGCGCCTCTATGTCGAGCGTGTCCAGATTCACGGCAACACCAAGACGCACGACGACGTCATCCGCCGCGAATTCGATTTCGGCGAGGGCGATGCCTACAACAAGGCATTGGTCGATCGCGCCGAGCGGCGGCTCAAAACGCTCGGCTATTTCAAGTCGGTTAAAATCGAGACCGAGCGTGGCTCGGCGCCCGACCGCGTTGTGCTCGATGTCAACGTGCAGGAGCAGGACACTGGAAATTTCTTCGTCTCCGGGGGCTATTCCACCGCGACCGGCTTGATGGCAAGCGTCACGGTCAGCGACAGCAATCTGCTGGGGACCGGCTATCGCGGCAAGATCTCGGTGACCTGGGGCCAATACGCCGAAGGCTTCGATGTCGGTCTCACCGATCCCTATTTCCTCGGCCAGCGCATGCCGGCCGGGATCGAGCTGTTCGGCAACGAAACCTTTGGCAACGTCACGCAATCCTTCAACAGCACCGTTTATGGGGCGAAGCTGTCGCTCGGCACGCCGCTGACCGAGCAGCTTGGCGTGACCTGGAATTATTCGATCTACAATCAGGCGGTCTCGCTCGATCCGGCCGAAGGGTTGTCGTCGATGCCGATTCAGCAGGCGGCGGCCGCCGGGCCGATCTGGGTATCATCGATCGGCCCGACCGTGACTTATTCGACGCTCGACAACGCCAAGAATCCGACCTCCGGAATGCGTTTTGTGACCAGCAACGAAATGGCCGGGCTCGGCGGCGCAGCGAGATTCGCCAAGACCACCGAAGACGTGAGCTACTACCACCCGATCGTCGGCGACCTCGTCGGCATGGTGCGGGCACAGGGCGGTTACGTGTCGCCCTATGGCGGGCAGCAACTGCCGCTGCTCGATAATTTCTTCGGTGGACCGCAGCTCGTTCGCGGCTTTGCGCCAAACGGTTTCGGCCCGCGCGACATCACCCCCGGCACCGCCATGGATAATGTCGGCGGCAACATTTATTGGACCTCGACGGCTGAGCTTGAGGCGCCGGTGCCGGGCGTTCCGGCGGACGCCAATCTGAAAGTCGCGCTGTTCTCCGATGTCGGCAGCCTATGGGCGACCGGAGCGGGCGCTTCCAGCCTCGCTTCGCTGTCGCCGTCGCAGCAGATCGCCAATTCGCAAGCGATGCGGGCCTCGATCGGCACAGCGTTGATCTGGAATTCGCCGTTTGGCCCGCTGCAGGTCAATTATGCCTACCCGATCGCCAAACAGCCCTATGACGTAACGCAGCGGCTGAATTTCACCGCCGGGGCGTTTTGATTTCTGTATTGAGCTGGCTTTGATTAACGAAAAGCCCCGGGACTTTGCCCGGGGCTCCGTTTGCGTCGCCGAGACATTCGGCAGGAAATTCCGCGTCAATGATGCCCGCGACCGTGGGCCGCTCCGTGCGGCACCGTTGTGTGCGGGTGAACCGCGCCATGGAAGTGGACCGTTCCGTGTGGGTGAATCACCGCGTGCGGATGAATCACGCCATGCGGGTGAATGACCCCGTGCGGATGCGGATGCGGCACGAAATGCGGGTGCGGTCCGGGATGCGGCAACGGGTGCGGATGCGGATGCGGATGATGCGGATGGAAGGGATGACCATGGTGATGCCACCAATGCCAGCCGATCGGTCCGCCCCAGCCTATGCCCTGATGCATATTCTCGCCGCACCAGTACCAGCCCGAGCCGTGCCAACCGCCGTCATACCAGCAATAGCGGTGGCCGGAATACCAGTAGATTTCCGGTTCAACGCTTGCTGCCGCCGCCGTGCTTCTGAGCCAGCCTTGGTTATCCTGTTCGGCGCATTCAGCGAGCACGAGCGCGCTTCCTTCGCCGATTGTGGCGCCGTCCACCGTCACGCATAGGCCATCCGGATTGGCGATTGCGAACGCATCCGCCCGCCGCTTGAACGGTTGCAGTTGCCAGATCTGAGCATCGCCGCCCGCGCACTCAGCGATCACGACCGGATCGCCGGCGCCCGGTGGCTGATTTGGCGCTCCCGGCAGCGCATCGAGGCAGTAGCCGGCATTGGTCAGCGTCCCGCCGCCTTCATAGCCAAACGTTTGATTGGGCTTGCCGGAGCAGGCACTAATCAGCACGTGGCCGGAGGGCGCATCCTTCGGGACGTCGATGCACCAGCTGGCGTTTGCCGTAGAGAGTACGGATTTGAAGACATAGTAGTCTTCGGCCGCTTGGGCGGGAAAATTCGCCAAGAAAAATGCGCTGGCAGCGAGCGCGACGACTCTCGCTGGGGCGCAGAATAATCCGATCGGTATGGTCACGAGTCTTATCCCTTTGTTGAGTTATGGCGACTTCAGACCAACCTTTGCCTGGAAACTGCTTGTTGCCTTTGATTTGGATCAAGACGCGCCGGGCCGCGTCTGATTGGTTGCGCGAATACGCGCTAAACAACCTTCCGAAGCGATTTCTCCGTGAGACGAGCCGGCGGTTCAGTGTTACCGCCGGGAGGGTTTGAGCGGCACTTGCGTGGCAGCCGCATCACGCTGCGATATCGCGCTCCATCGCGAGCTCCGCCTTCAGACTGTCGATGTCGCGGAAGATCGACGCGACGGCGAGTGTGCGGCCGCCTTTCTTGTAGCGCAGGAGGCAGTCCTTGGCCTTGATGTCGCCGTCGACGGCGATCTCGTCCCATTGTTCGGCGTGCCCCACATAATTGATCGGCACGTCATAGTGCTGGCTCCAGAAGAACGGCACAGCGTCGAAGCGCTCCTTGAGCCCGACCATGTTGGCGGCAGCGGTCTGCCCTTGCCGCTCGGCGACGACCCAATGCTCGACGCGGATATTCTGACCGGAATGCGGATCGGGCCAGCGGGCGATGTCGCCGGCCGCGTAGATGCCGGGCGCGCTCGTTTCCAGGAACGCGTTGACGGTGACGCCGCGATCGATGGCGAGTCCGGCCTTTTCAGCAAGCGTGAGGCGCGGGCGCACACCAACCCCGACGACGACGAGGTCGGCATCGAGCGCGCCGCCGCTTTTAAGTGTGACGCGCTTGCCCTCGATCGCCGTGACCGTGTCTTGCAGGTGAAAGACGACGCCGTGCTCTTCATGCAGTGCGCGGACGAACTCGCCCATCGCTCGGCCGAGCACGCGTTCCATCGGGACGGCTTCCGGCGCGGCGACGTGAACCTCGATGCCGCGTGTCCGCAGCGCCGCGGCGGCTTCCAGTCCGATGAAGCTCGCGCCAATGACGACCGCGCGCCGCGCCGACTTGGCGATATCGATGATGGCGCGGCTGTCGGCGAGCGAACGCAGCGTATGCACGTGCGGCTGATCGGCGCCGGGGATCGGCAGACGCACCGGCTCGGCGCCGGTCGCGAGCAACAGCCGATCATAGGCGAAGCTCTTGCCGCCCGAGATCGTGACCTCACGCGTCTTCACCGCGATACCGGTTACCTCGGTCGTAAGATGCAGATCGATTTTGTTGTGCGCATAGAAATCGTCAGGCCGCAGCGGCACCCATTCTTCAGGCGCGCTGCCGGCGAGATAATCCTTCGACAGGTTCGGGCGGTCGACCGGCGCCGCCGAGTCCGAACTCAGCATGACGATGCCGCCGTCATAGCCGCGCCGCCGCAGCATCTCGGCGGCCGCAAAGCCGGCGGCACCGCCGCCGACGATCACAATGCGCCGCGGGGAATCGGCGGCGGACGCCTGCCGCGGTTTCGGCTGCGGCAGCTTCTTGCTCACGAAGATGCGGCCGTCGCGCCGCTCGACCTTCCAGCAATCGACCGGACTTAAGGCCGGCGCGCGCACCGCCTCGCCGCTGCGCAGCTCAAAACAAGCGTGATGCCAGGGGCAGCGCACCGTCTGGCCGACGACGATGCCTTCGGCGAGCGGCCCATGATAATGAGTACAATGAGCGCCGATCGCGAATACGTCCGCGCCGCTCGCAATCAGCAGCACTTCGTCGTCGCCGACATGGCCCAAGAGCCGGTCGCGGGTCAGGTCGGTCAACGCAACGCCTTTGGAGAGATCGGGACCGCTTGGAGAAGACTGTTCAGCCATTGTCGCCTGCCTTTGTTGTCACACTGCACGAAAGCAACTCACGAGAACGCCCTTGGTTTTGGCGGAGTGGTCGGGACGATCAGATCGACAACAGTGCTAGATGGGCGCTCCGTGCGGGGAGGCCAGGGCGGCCGAAACTTCCGTGAGAAAGGGGAGCCTGGGCAGCCTTGGTGTGCTGATACCTCCATATTTTTTCTTGAGTATGAGCATTATGGCACATGTACCCGCTGATTTTCGTGTAAAGTGGACCGTGGCGAAATAAGGGCATCAGTCTGGCAAAAGTTTGCCGGCAGGGGGGTGCCACGGAAAAACGTCAGTTAACGCGGGACTTTCGCGCCGTTCCCGAGCCTGGATGCGCCGACCTTAGCGGTCTGCATATCCTGGTCGTAGAGGATTCGGTGGAGCTCGGCATCGCGGTCACAAGCCTACTGCAAGCTTGCGCCGCAGAAGTGACCGGACCTGTCGCGACGGCCGCGGATGCCGATCGCTTGACCGCCGGTCACCTTCCCGATGCTGCGGTGATCGACATTCATTTGCGCGGCGGCGAGCGGGCCGATGAGCTGATTGCGCGGTTGCATAGTCAAGGCGTTCGCGTCGTCGTGACTTCCGGCGATTCCGGCCGTCTGGAAACACGCGTGAAGGCCGACGCCACGCTGTCCAAACCGTTCAGTGAGGCAGAGCTTATCGCCGCCCTGATGCCGGCGCACGCTGCTCTGGCGGCGGGTCGTGTTGCCCAAGCCGCGGCCCAGCGGCCTCTCCCGGCCGCCATCCGCTGATACGCCGCTTCTATTTCCCGCCTCGGCTCAGGCCTTCCACAGCGACGCGAACTGTGTGGCGACGATCTGCTCGTAGGGGACGTCGGCTTTGAGCACGCCCTGCGCGCGACAGAACGCCGTCATGCCGGCCACGAACTCGCGCGAAATCGTCGCGTCGTAGAACGGCAGGTCGCGGCGGATCAGCTCGACGATCAATGCGGCTTCCTCGGGCGGGAACAGCCGCTTGCCGACTTCGCCGGCGTGCGACACGTCTTTCTTGAGCGCGGCCTGCGTCTTGACGATGGCGCGGACGGCCGCCGCAACCGTGTCCGGCGACCGCGCGATCAGCGTGTCGCTCGTGGCGATTGTCGGCTCGGTATAATTGAAGCAGGCCTTGGGCCCGTCGCCACGCCGCACATCGGCAACCAGCGTTCCGAAGCCCTCGCGCACCGCGACTTCCGCGCCCATGCCATTGGCCCAGAAGCCGTCGAGCTTGCCGTCCTGCACGGCGCGAGCGGCCATCACGCCAAAATTCGGCACCGTGCTGAGAATTCCCGGCACCGGTGCGATCGTGACCTTATCGCGTTCGAGATCGATCCCGCCCGCGCTCAATAACCCCCGCAGGCCGGTGTTGACCCAAGGTGCCGCGCCGATGGTGCGGCCCTTGACCACGCTCAGGTCGCCGCGCTTGGCGCCGAGATCGGCGCGCATCACCAGGAACCAGTACATACCTTGCGACTGTGCGGCGATCAGCTTCGCGCCTTTGAAATCGGGAAACGCCGCCAGTACCGCGTGCGCCGCGCCGCCGACGAAATCGATCGAGCCGTCGCGCAACGCCTCGTAGGCCTTGTCGACTGGGTAGACCAGTTCGAGCGAGACATCGAGCCCTTCGGCTTTGAAAAAGCCGAGTTCGACCGCGGCTTCGGCGATGAAATAGGACGGCGAGATTTTGTCAGGAATAGCGAGTTTCATTTTGTTTGCATCCTACCGCACGGGCGCCCGTTGTGGGCGCCCAGTCGAGGGCGGGCACGAGGCTCGCCCCTACGATTTCTTTCCATTGAGCAGCCAGCCGAACTTTTCCTTCGCCTTGCGCGCGACTTCGGGACTTGGCGTGTTGCTCGGTGGAAACTTTTCGCGCCAATGCCATGGCTTGCAAGCGTTGATCAGCGCCACCGAGTGGGTGAAGTTGCCGGTTGCACGGCGCTCCGGCGGCAGCGCCGGATCGGCGCTCGAATCCCATGAGCCGGTGATGAACTGGATCGACTCCTTGGGATCGGTACGGCTGAGCATCGCCCACAGCGTCTGCTCAAGGTTGGTGACGTCGATGTCTTCATCGACCACCACGACATATTTGGACGCGTAAGCCGAGGCGCCGCACTGCGCGCCGACGTGCAGCGCTTGCACGGCGTGGCCCGGATAACGCTGCTTGATCGAGATCGCATGGAAAATGCGCGCGGCGCCAACTTCGTGACACCACACCTGCTCCACGCCCGGCACGCCCGCATTGGTCATGTTCTGCTTGATCATGGCCGAACGCATCACCGCCCTGTAGCGCGCCATTTCATCTGGCCCGCCGCCCATTGGCGGCACGCCGAGCAAGATCGGATCGTTGCGATGATAGATCGCCTTGATGTCGAGCACCGGGATCGGGCGCACACCACCCGCATAGTGTCCGGTCCATTCGCCGAACGGGCCTTCGTCCTTGCGCTTGTCCGGAGCCACGTAGCCTTCGAGCACGATCTCGGCGTTGGCGGGGAACGGCAGCCCGGTGACCTGGCCGCGCACCATTTTGGTCGGCCGGCCGCGCATGCCACCGACGATGTCGAGTTCGAAGGTGCCGTAAGGCGCTTCGACGCCGCCATAGAAGAACGCCAGTGGATCGCCGCCGAGCACCATCACGACCGGCATGGCCTCGCCACGCGCCCAGTATTTCTCGCGATGGATATAGCCGTGGTGACCGCGTGCGGTCACGAAACCGACCGATGTCTTGTCGTGTACCATGGCCCGATAAGCGCCGGCATTGAGCCAGTTTTCTTCGGGGTCGCGGGTGATGCTGTAGGTGCCAGTGCCGATATAGCGGCCGCCGTCCTTCTCGTGCCAGATCGGCGAGGGGAATTTCGTCACGTCGATGTCGTCGCCGGTGAGCACGTTTTCCAGCACCGGCCCGTCATCGACGATCTCGTGCGGAATGATTTTCGGCTCTACCAGGTAGGCTTCGCGATAGGCGTCGCTCAGCTCCCACTTGTTGAGGTGGTCGGGGAAGCCGAGCGTCATGTTGCGCCGCGTGCCGGCGAACATGTTGAGCAGCACGCGAAAACCCTTGGGGCAGCCGGGGACGTTGTCGAACACCGCGCACGGGCCGTTCTCTTCGCGCAGGATCGCCTCGGCGGCGAGTCCGATATCCTCCTGCCAGCTCGCCCCCTCGATCTTGCGGACTTCGCCAAGCGCTTCGGCGGCCGTGAGCCACTCGCGCAAGTCGTCGTAGGCGATCGCCGCTTTCACGTTGGTGTGCTGCTGCATGTGAACCTCCAGTGCGGCGGGCAGGATGGCGGGCGCGGCGATCTTGTCAATGGTTACGGCTCAATGGTCGCAGCAGGGCTGGGTCGCGCGCAGCGGCCAAGCCGTCATACGGCGAGGCCGAGCATGTAAAGCGCGACGCCGACGGCCGACGATCCGATCAATGTCGCCGCAGTGCCGATCTTGAAGCGGAATACGGCCAGCAACGCGCACAGGAACAGCACTAACGCCCAAAAATCGACGGTGGCGAAGGTAGGGAAATCAAACCGGAAATAGCTGAAATGGATGCGTTCGATGTGCCCGAACACGGTGCGAAGCCCGAACCAGACCGAGAGATTCAGGATCATGCCGACCGCGCCGGCCGTCACCGCCTGCATCGTGCTGTTAAGGAACGTGTTGCGGCGCAGTCCTTCGAGAAACGGCGCAATCAGCATGATCCAGAGGAAGCAGGGACACATTGTCATCCACGTCGCCAGCAGTCCGCCCAGCGCGCCGGCGACGAGCGGTGGCAATTCGCCCGGATGGCGGAACGCGGCGACCGAGCCGAGGAACTGGGTGACGATCATGATCGTTCCCGGCACCATTTCGCCCATCGCGATGCCTTCCTGGGCTTCGCGGGACGATAGCCAATGATACGAGGTGACGACCTGCTCGGTCGCATAGGCGACGACGGCGTAATCGCCGCCGACTGCCATCAGGGCGACTTTGCCGAACAGGAGCGAGATCTGCGTGAAGATGTTGTGCAGGCCGAACACGGCCAATAGCGTGATCGGCGGCGTCAGCCACAGCACCAGCCAGAACGCCAGAGTGACGATGAATCGCTTGAGATTTGGCTCGGCGTGTTCGGGCAATTCGCGGGGCTCGGCCGCTTCGGCCGGGCCGTACTTCGCGGCTGGGATGGGCCGCGCGAGGCCGCGGTAGCCGCTCAAGACTGCAATCGCGCCGATGAGGCCGGCAGTCGTCATGATGATAGGAAACGGAACTCTGATGAAGGCGGCGATAAAAGACGCTGTGGCGAGCACGGCCATCGACGGACTGTGTAAAACGTGCCTGCCGAAGCGAAGGATGCCTTCGGCCATGACGGCGAGGATGGCGGGTCTGATGCCGAGCGAGATGGCGTGTCCGAAAGGCGAATCCCCGCCGGTGACGTAGCCGAACGTCAACGCCATCATGCAAACAACGCCCGGCAGGACGAACAGACCGCCCGCAATGACGCCGCCGAACGTGCGGTTCGTCAGCCACCCGATATAGATCGAAAGTTGCTGCGTCTCCGGCCCGGGCATCGCGATGCAGTAACTTAGCGCGTGAAAGAAGCGATCTTCGGAAATCCAGCGTTTTGCCTGGACCAGCAGCCGATGCATGGTGGCAAGCTGCAGGGCCGCTCCGCCGATTCCGGCGAGGGAAATCTGCCCCCACACGCTGAATGCGTCACGAAGGCTGGTGGGGCCCGGTGCCCGCGTGGCCGGGCGTTCGACGACTGCATCCATCGCCTCAAGTCACCGATTTTCCGGGGTCATTGCAAGAGGACTGAAGGTCGCCCCGACGAGCAAAATTGCGTTAAGTCGTGGGTTTCGGCCGGGATTTCCCGCCTGGCTTTCAGACGTGCCATTCGCGCATCGGCATAGGCGCGCCGCCACGCTTCGGCTATGCTACTGGGGGGCGATAGGATGGTAATCCTCTAGCCCCGGACGGGGGCAATGAGACGGCGCGCAAAAGCAGGCGGCGGACCGGGAAAGCCGGTGCGCGGCAAGTCAGTTGCCGTGCGGCGTCGTCGTGTCGCCTCCGCGAAGGCCGCGCGCAACCGCCGCGTGCCTGCGGCGGGCCGCGAGTCTGACCTCGCCCGACTCAAGCGCGAGCGCAAGGATATCGCCGACCAGCAAAATGCCACCGCAGAGGTGTTGCAACTTATCAGCGACTCATCCGGCGACCTTGAGCCGGTATTTGCCAGCATCTTGGCGAGCGCCGTCCGACTCTGCGATGCGCATAACGGCGTCATCAATCGCTGGGATGGCCACACGCTGCATCTCGCGGCGACGCATAACATGCCGGAGGCCTTCATCAAGGTCCGCAGAAATTCCCCATACCGTCTTGAGGAAAATTCCGCCACTGTCCGTTTGCTCAAGCGCAAGGGCCCCATTCACATCGTCGATCTCGCCAACGACCGGGCGTATCTTGCGGGCAATCCGTCGACCGTAACGGCCGTGGAACTTGGCGGCGTGCGCACCGCGTTGGCGGTGCCGTTGCTCAAGGATAACGAGCTCGTGGGTTCGTTCACGGTTGGCCGCCAGGTCGTCCGGCCGTTCACCAGCAAGCAGATCAGGATCGTAAAGAACTTTGCCGCTCAAGCCGTCGTCGCCATCGATAATGCGCGCTTGCTGCATCAGTTGCAGGAAATGCTGCAGCAGCAGGCGGCTGCCGCCGATGTCCTCAAGATCATCAGCCGGTCGACTTACGATCTGCAGACCGTTCTCGACACGCTGATTGAGCTCGTCGCACGGCAGTGCGGCGCCGATCTCGCCGCTATCCATCCTGAGCGGTCGTATTTCAGTGCCTATGCGATCTACGGCGGCCCGGAGAGCCACAAGGAAGTGGCCGGTACTGTGTCGTTCGAGCCGGGGGACGGCAGCGTCATGGCGCGTACCGCGCGCGAGGGCCGGCCGGTCCAGGTCGCCGACGTGCTCGCCGATCCCAATTATACGCTGCACGAGGCCCAGCAAAGGCTCGGCTATCGCACCGTGCTCGGCGTGCCGCTCCTGCGCGAAGGCCGTCCGGTCGGGATCATCATTTTGATGCGCTCCACGGTTCGCCCTTTCACCGAGCAGCAGATCGTGCTCGCGCAAAATTTTGCCGACCAAGCCGTCATCGCCATCGAGAATACTCGACTGCTCACCGAGCTGCGGTGGCGCACGGATGAATTGATCCGTTCGGTTGCCGAGCTTGAGCGCGAGCGCAACAACAAGCTGATGAACCTCGAGGCGATGGTCGCGTCGATTTCGCACGAGGTGCGGCAGCCGCTGGCGAGTATTGCGTCGAACGGCGGCGCTGCGCTGCGCTTCCTCGGCCACGCGCCGCCCAACACCGGTGAAGTGCGCCTGGCGCTCAATCGGATGGTCAACGACAGCCATCGCGCCAGTCAGGTTTTCGACAACATCCGCGCCCTGTTCGGCAAAGCCGATCGCGGCTACGAGCCTATCGATGTGAACGAGCTGGTTCGCGGCGTATTGAGCAGCCTGCAGCGCGAGCTTGACGATCATGGCATCGAGTCAGGATACGATCTGGCGCCGGAGCTGCCGCCGGTTAACGGGCATCGCGGTCAGTTGCAGGAGGTGCTGGTTAACCTGATCCGCAACGCGATTGACGCGATGCATGCGCACGACAGCAACCGCCGGGTCCTGCAGCTGCGCACCGGGCTGCACGGCGGCAATCGGATTTTCGTGGTGGTCGAAGATTCCGGCCCGGGGATCGATCCCGTGCAACTCGAGAGCATATTCGATGCGTTCGTGACCACGAAGGCGCAGGGCATGGGTCTCGGACTGGCGCTGTCGCGGATGATCATCGACCGGCACGCCGGTCAGCTTTCGGCCGCGCCGGCTGAACCGCACGGCTCGATCTTCCGCATCGTGCTGCCGAGTGGTGGACGACCCGGAACGGATACCAACCCGTGAGCGCGCCGGCCGAACTGCAGCCGATGGTTTTCGTCATCGATGACGACGCCGATTTGCGCGAGGCGCTGTCCAGCCTGTTCCGGTCGGTCGGCCTGCAGGTGAAAGCGTTCGCCACGGCGCCTGAGTTCCTGCAGATCAAGCTGCCCGAGGGGCCGACCTGCCTGGTGCTCGACGTCAGATTACCGGGCCTGAGCGGGCTCGATTTCCAGGCCGAGCTGACCCGGGCGAAGATCGAAATCCCGATCGTGTTCATGACCGGCCACGGCGACATCCCGATGACCGTGCGGGCGATGAAAGCCGGTGCGGTGGAATTCCTGCCCAAGCCGTTTCGCGATCAGGACATGCTGGATGCCGTACAAACGGGGCTCGAACGCGATCGCGGGCGCCGCAAGAACGCCAGCGAAACCACCAAGCTCAGAGCGGACTTCGACACGCTCACGGCGCGCGAGCAGGAGATCATGGGGCTGGTGACCTCCGGCTTGATGAACAAGCAGATCGCTGGCCAGCTTGGGGTCAGCGAGATCACCGTCAAGGTCCACCGCGGCAGCGTGATGCGCAAGATGAACGCGCGGTCCCTCGCCGATCTGGTGCGCATGGCGGACGCCTTGGGGGTGCGTCGCGCGCCGCCCTGAACCGTCGCGCTACTATACTGAAGTATAGTTCCGTATCCCCAATCGATACTCAAAGCTTGCGGAAGTACAGTGGCACTCCTTCGTCGCCGCATATTAAAACGCGTGCTGTAGGAAATTCGGAATTGGCAAAATCCCACGTGATCTCCATCATCGACGACGATCCGTCCGTACGTGAGGCGACTCAAAGCCTCATCCGCTCCCTGGGTTACGACGCACAGGTGTTTGCGTCGGCCGAGGAATACCTGCAGTCCGAGCGCTTGAGCGACTCATCCTGCCTGATTACCGATCTGCATATGCCGGGGATGAGCGGTACAGATCTGCAGGACCGCCTGATCGCCGACGGCTACCAAATTCCGATCATTTTTGTCACGGCCTATTATGAGGACCGGACCCGCGACCGGGTCATGGATGCGGGTGCGTTCGGTTTCCTGCGCAAGCCGTTTAACGACGAAAGCCTCATCGAGTGCCTCGACAAGGCACTTAACGCCGGCTCGACCAGGCAGTAACTCGGTATCTCCTATCCGTCTCTGGATTTGCTGCCGACCCCAGCCGTCGGGGATGTGGACAATTTGTGCGCCGCACCGCGGGGTATACCGACGTATAGGCTCACCACTCCTTCCGATATTAATTGTTTCCTAACGTAGAATGGAGACGCGGCACCCCCGCTTCTAGGTTCCCGATCAAAGGGGCAAGGGTGTCGTCATGCAAACTAACAGAATCGCTGCTACGGCAGATTTGGGCCGGACGTCGTCCGCCAAGGTGACGTCCGACGAAGTGCTCGTGCAATTGGTCGCGGATGGCGACAAGGACGCCATGCGGGCGCTGTTTGCCCGGCATAATGTGCGCGTTTTTCGTTTCCTGACGCGCATCGTCGGCAATGACGCAACCGCCGAAGATCTGTTGAACGAGGTATTCCTCGAGGTCTGGCGCAACGCCGGCCGGTTCGAGGCGCGCTCGCAGGTGTCGACGTGGATTTTGGCCATCGCGCGCTTCAAGGCGCTGGCCTCAATGCGGCGGCGCCAGCATGATGAGCTCGACGACGAAGCCAGCGAAATGATCGAGGATACGACGGACAATCCCGAGGTCACCGTGCAGAAGACCGAGCGGAGCGCCCTGTTGCAGCAGTGCCTGCAGCAGCTCTCGGTCGCGCACCGGCAGGTCGTCGATCTTGTCTACTATCACGAGCAGTCGATCGAGGAGGTCGCCGAGATCATCGGCGTGCCGGCAAGCACGGTGAAGACCCGGGTGTTCTATGCCCGCAAACGCATCGCTGAGCTGATGGCCGAGCGCGGCCTCGATCGCGCGTGGCTCTGAGCTTTCCGGACTGAGGCAGCGGTCATCCACCGCGGGGCGCGATGCGTTTGTCGCGCATTCGGTCGCAGCACCGGCGATGCGGCGTCGTTGACAATCCCCGGCTAGTCTTGCCGATAATGGGCCACCAGACCGTGGCGGCGCGATGCGATCCGCCGCTCCCACTTGGAGGATGCCCATGAACCGTCCCAGCCAGGGATTTCCCCCTGTTCTCGATCACCGCGGTGCGCCGCGCGTGCGCCGCTTCGACGCGCAGCGCTGGCTCATCGACAATATCATCCGCGCCAACGGCATCGATTGGGACCAGCCGCGCTCGCTCTACATCCATGGGCCGTGCGGCATCGAGGCCAACGCCGACTTCGCCGGCATCCGCGAGCGGGTGAAGAAAATGGCCGACATCGGCCCGGCCTTTGCCGCTGTCGCGCGGCGCCGCGAGGCCAAGGCCAATGCGGCCGCCCAGGCCGACCACAAGGTTTCCGCGCGCGATAATTTCTTCATGGCGGCGGTGCATTGGGGCGCTGCGCAATGGCCCTACGACGAGAACGACGAGACCAACATCAGCTACAATAACAAAAAGCGCGAGTGCTACGCCAAGTATGCGGCGCTCGCCGATCATCACGTCGAGGCGGTGTGGGTGCCGTTCAAGGACAAGGCGATTCCCGCCTGGCTGCACCTGCCGCCGAATTATTCCGGCGGCAAGCTGCCGGTGGTGATCTCCATTCCCGGGATGGACAGCTACAAGGAGATTCAGGTCGCGCTCTACGGCGACAAGTTTCTCAACCGCGGCATGGCGGTGCTGGCGATCGACGGGCCCGGCCAGTACGAGGCGCCGATGATCGGACTTTATTTCTCGATGGAAAACTGGATGGCGGCGGGAGCGGCGCTGGTCGACTGGATCGCAGCGCGCCCCGAACTCGATGTCAACCGCGTCGCCGCTTCGGGAACGAGCTTCGGCTCGCTGTTCGGCACCGTGCTGACCGCGAACGAGCCGCGCATCAAGGCCTGCGCGGTGATGTCGGTGTGCCACGAGCCGGGCTGTCACACGATCTTCCAGGAGGCATCGCCGAGCTTCAAGAAACGCTTCATGTATATGTCGGGCATCGTCGACGAGGACGAATTCGACGAGTTCCGCAAGAAGATCACTTGGCAAGGCCACGCCGAGAAAATTCGCGTGCCCTATCTGTGCGTGGCGGGTGAAGCCGAAGAGCTGAGCCCGCTCGAACATTCCGAGCGTCTGATGGCGGCGCTACAGGGACCGAAGCAGATGGTGGTCTATCAGGAATCGCGCCACTCGGTCGGCAACGTTCCGGCCGCCAATCTCGGGCCCTTCCCGCCGATTCTCGTGGCCGACTGGATCGCGGACCGGCTGGCCGGCAAGCCGTTCATCAGCGAGCGCTGGTACGTCGCCGGGTCCGGCGAGATCAACAAGACGGCGTATTGATGATTGTCATTCCGGATTGTCGCGCCCAGCGGCAAGTCCGGAATCCCTAATCACAGGTCAGCGAATATGGATTCCGGACTAGACGCTGCGCGTCGATCCGGAATGACGGGTGCAGTATCCAATGAAAATTCTTCGTCGTGAATTCCTCCATCTGGCCGCCAGCGCCGCCGCGTTGTCGGCGTCAGCGCGCGCTCGCGCGGCAGACAGTTATCCGTCGCGCCCGGTGCGCGTCATCGTCGGTCTGCCGCCCGGCAATTCCCCCGACATCGTCGCGCGGCTCGTCAGCGCATACCTGTCGGAGCACCTGGGACATCCGTTTGTGGTCGAGAACCGGCCCGGCGCCGCCACTGGGCTCGCTACCGAATACGTGGTGCATACGGCGGCGGATGGCTACACGCTGCTGCTTGCGCTCGCGGGCAACGCCGTCAACGGCTGGGTCTACAAGCTGCGCTACGATTTCATCCGCGACATCGCGCCGGTCGCCTCGATCGGCGGCATTCCGCTGGCGATGGTCATCAACCCGTCGGTGCCGGCGAAAACTGTTCCCGAATTCATCGCCTATGCCAAAGCAAATCCCGGCAAGCTGTTCATGGGGTCGTCCGGCAACGGCAGCCTGCCGCACATTCTCGGCGTGCTGTTTCAGATGAAGGCCGGCGTGACGTTTGTTCACGTGCCCTACAAGGAAAGCGTGTTTCCGGATCTGCTTGGCGGCCAGGTGCAGCTCGCCTTCGAGCCGGTGCCGGCGGTGATCGGATACGTCAAGGCCGGCAAGCTGCGCGCGCTCGGGGTGTCGACCAAACAGCGCCTGCCGGTGCTGCCTGACGTTCCGGCTTTGGCCGAATTCCTGCCGGGCTATGAGGCGACCGGCTGGCTCGGCATCGGCGCGCCGGCGGGTACGCCCGAGAACGTCATCGACATCGTCAACAAGGCGGTCAATGCGGGTCTCGCCGACCCGAAGCTCGTTGCCCGCATGACGGCTCTGGGCGCGGTGCCGGGCCCGATGACGCCTGCGGAATTCAAACACTTCATCGCCGCCGAGACCGCGAAATGGGGCGAGGTCGTCAAGTTCGCCGGCATCAAGGCGGAGTGAGCACTAACGTCATTGCGAGGAGCCCGAGGGCGACGAAGCAATCCAGAGGGGCGGAATGTGCGACTCTGGATTGCTTCGCTTCGCTCGCAATGACGATTCGCGTTAATTGACAGCCGCCTCAGCATTTCGGCGGCGCGGAGCGAGCGCCGTTGGTCTCAACCTTGACCTTCAGCGCCTTGGTCAGCTGACCGGTGCCGTAATAGGTGATGATGGTGATGGTGATCTCGACGATTTCCTGCGGGCTGAACTGTTTGGCGAACGCCGCGTAGGTGGCATCGTCGACCTCGCCGCCGTGCAGCGCGACCGCTTCCGTATAGCCGAGCAGCGCGCGCTGTTTTTCATCGAACAGCGCGCTCGCCCGCCAATTCGGCAGCGCGGCGATCTGCGCGTCCGTCACGCCGCAGGCCTTCGCCAGCGGAACGTGCTGGTCGAGTTCGTATTCGGAATTGAGAATCTGCCCGATGCGCAGGATCGCCATTTCGCGCAGCAGCGCCGGCGTGACCACATCGTAGCGCAGCGCGTATGCCATATCGAGCCGCGCCCTCGCAAGCTTCGGCGCGAAACCCTGCACCAGATGGATGTTTAATGGCTGCCCGCCCTTGGCGCGAACCTTTGCGAACATTTCCTTGAGGTACGGATCGGACGGATCGGGCAGCGCCGGCAGGCGCGATACGGATGTGTCTTTGGTTGCGGCAGGTGCAGCGGCCATGAACGTTACCGGAATGAGGGTGACCAGAATGATACAAGCGGCTAAACGGTGCATAGCGCGTTCTCCAGATTTATACTAGCAACAGGTCCCGACCGCAGAAATTTACGGGACATAATGAGTAGCAAATCGCATGGGTGACAGATACGAAACCGTCAAGGTGGCTGCCGTGCAGGCGGCGTCGGTGTTTCTCGACCGTGCCGGTTCGACCGATAAGGCGTGCAGCCTCATTCGCGAAGCAGGCCGCAACGGCGCGCGCGTCATCGGCTTTCCCGAGGGTTTCATTCCGGCGCACCCGGTCTGGTATCATCATCACGTCGCCACCGGCGCGATCGCGAATCGGCTGTCGGTCGAACTGTTCAAGAACGCGATGGAAATTCCGGGGCCCGAGACGGCGGCCCTGTGCGCCGCGGCGCGTGCCGCCGGCGCTTACGTGGTCGTCGGCGTGTGCGAGAAAATTCCGAACACGATCGGCACATTGTTCAACACACAGCTTTATATCGGCCCCGACGGCACGCTCATCGGCAAGCACCAGAAGATCATGCCGACGGTCGGCGAGCGGCTGGTGCATACCGGCGGTCACGGCGATACGTTCGGAGCCTTTCAGACGAGCTTCGGGCCGATGAGCGGGCTGATTTGCGGCGAAAATTCCAATCCGCTGGCGGTGTTCGCGCTCACCGCCGAAGGCACGCGCATTCACGTCATGAGCTGGCCGAACCATTTTCCAACGAGCGGCGATCCGATGCGCAACCGCGTCGCCGTCGACTCGCAGGCGTTTGCGCAGATGAGCAAAGCGTTCGTTGTGTCCGCCTGCGGCACGGTCGATGAGGCGATGATCGAGAAGCTCGCGGCCGACGCGACCGCGGAAAAATTCCTGCGCGATCCGGACTGCTGTGGCGGCAGCGTAATCGTCGCGCCCAATTCGCGCATCATTGCCGGTCCGATGGCGGCCGAGGAGGGCATTCTCTACGCGGATTGCGATCTGGAACTCGGCGTTCAGATGAAGCTCCGCCACGATTTCGCCGGTCATTATAATCGGCCGGATATTTTTCAGCTCCATGTCAACCGCGCGGCGCCGCAGCTTTATCACGTCCACAATGCCGAGCCGGAGGTGTTGTCCGACAGCGCCAAGGCCGAAGCACTGGCGGCGCCTGCGCCCCGTCTCACTGGCCCCGATCTGCCCGAAGAGGGCGAATAGCGCACCCGCCGCAACGAGGTCTTCCTCAGCATGGACGTGTTCGACGCCGTCGATTCCCGCATCGCCTGCCGGTGGTTTCTCGACAAGCCGGTCGATCCGACGATCGTGCGCGATCTCATTGCCCGTGCGGCGCGGGCGGCTTCCGGCGGCAATCTGCAGCCGTGGCACATCTATGCGCTGACCGGTGCACCGCTTGCTGAGCTGAAAAGTCGTGTCGCCGCACACATCGCCAATCACGACCCGCGGCACGACGATGCGGAATATCAGATCTATCCGAAGACGATGTGGGAGCCCTACAAGGCGCGGCGCGAGGAACATGGCGTGCAGCTTTACGGCGCGCTCGGGGTCGGGCGTGATGACGCGGCGGGACGGCTTGAGCAATACAAGCGCAATTTCGAATTCTTCAATGCGCCGGTGGCATTGTTCATCGCCATCGATCGCAAGCTCGGCCCCGGCCAGTGGGGCGATCTCGGCGGTTACATCCACGCGCTGGCGTTTCTCGCCCGCGGCTACGGTCTCGATACCTGCCCGCAGGAGTCCTGGGCGCGCATGCACCGCATCGTGCGTGAGTTCGTCGACATGCCGCCGGAACAGATGCTGTTCTGCGCCGTGGCCATCGGCTACGGCGATCATGCGCATCCGGCCAACTCGTTCCGCTCGCCGCGCGCAGAGCTCGCGGATTTTTGCGAGTTCTTTGGTTTTGAGTGAGCGGCGCCGGCTCGCCTGCCACCAGCACGCTTATGCGCCGCGCGGTTTGAACGTCCCGCTCATAAGGCCGGCTCAACCGGCGTTGTCACTCCGCGGCGTGGGCGGCTTGGCTTGCGATTGAAGAAGCAAGTCCGAGCATGCCGGCCACATATTCGCCGATCGCCAGTGAGGCGGTGAGGCCCGGCGATTCAATGCCGAACAGATTGACGAGATTGGGGACGCCATGGTCGGCGGGACCTTGGATAACGAAATCGGCCGCCGGTTCGTCGGGGCCGGTGATCTTCGGCCTTATACCCGCGTAGGCGGGCGAGAGCGCGCCATCGGGCAGACCCGGCCAGAACCCACGGATCGAGCGATAGAAAGCGTCAGCGCGCGTTGGATCGACCGAATAGTCGAGGCGGTTCACCCACTGCATATCCGGACCGAACCGCACATTGCCCGCAAGATCGATGACCGCATGAATGTCCATGCCGCCGGGCCCGTGTATCGGATAGATCAGGTGTTTGAAGGGACGGCTCGTCACGCCGAAATAGACGCCGCGGCGAAAGTAGCCGCGCGGCACGGCGCTCTTCGGGAAATTCTCAAGCGCTCGCGCCAGCGGCGGCGCGCCGTGGCCGGCGCAGTTCACCAGCGTCTTGCAGCGTAGCCTTGTCGGTTCAGTGCCGCCGACTTTGATCTCGATGCCGTCCGGCGTGATTGCGCCGCCTGTTACCGGTGAGCGCAGCACAACTTCACCGCCGTTCGCTTCAAGCTCGGCCCGATAGGCCAGCATCAGGCCATGGCTGTCGACAATGCCGGACCACGGCGAAAGATACGCCGCGTGGCACAAAAGATTGGGCTCCAACTTTTGCGCTTCATGCGGCTCCAACCACTCCAGCTCCCTGACTCCGGCCGCGACGGCGTGTTCCATATGCTGGCGCAGGCGCCCGGCCTCTTCGGCGCTGCGGGCAATGACCAGTTTGCCGACACGGCGATGCGGGACGCCGTGATCGGCGCAATAGGCGTAAAGCACATCAGGAGCACGCGGGAACAGACGCTGCCGGAGGCTGCCTTGTTTGTAGTACAGTCCGGCATGGATGACTTCGCTGTTGCGTGACGAGGTGTGTTCGCCGATGCGCTGTTCGGCCTCCAGCACCAGGACTTCGCGTCCGGCGACCGCCATCGTACGCGCCACGGCGAGGCCGACAACACCTGCACCAACCACGACACAGTCTGCTGTCTCCATGAGACGTCTCCTCCGCTGCGGTGACACGCCGGCGTTTTCATGTGCCGAGACCGGACGCACGGGCGAGCCTCGCCTTTCCGTTGCCCAGGGTTAAAGCATCTTTCAGTCCACGAAAGAACGCCCTACACTCCGGCGCAGAGGGCGTTGGCCGGGGTGCGATATGCAAAAACTCATGATTGCGGGGTTGGTCACAGCGCTTGGCTTTTGCTCGCCGGCGCTGGCGCAACGCCCCGGCGGCGCAAAGGAGCCAGCTCCGCCGGCAGCAGCCGCTCCGCCCCCAGGCGAGGTGCACCTGCCGCTGTGCGTCTATCACAATATTACTTATTCGAAGGGCGCCGTGATCTGCATCGGAACCGGCTGGGCGCAAACGTGTCTGGCGGACGGTGGCTGGGGCCCGATAAATCCAGACCCGAGGACCTTCGGCAATGCATGCGGCGATGCGAAATCCGTTCCGCCGACAGACCACTAGCAGCCAGTTCAGCTAAAGGCGACGCGATCGCCATGCGCCGACCGATGCGCGTATTTCGTCGATCGGTTCCAATCGCGATTGCCTATCTGAACACGATATCCGGGCGATGCCCGACCAGAGGAGCAGCGCGATGAAACTTGTCCGCCGGAAATTTTTGCGTTTCGCCGGAGCCGCCATCGCGGCGCCAGCGCTTCCGCCTCTCGCGCACGCCGAGGCTTACCCGGTGCGTCCGGCGCGCATCGTCGCCGGCTATGCCGCCGGCAGTGGGCTCGATGTCTATGCCCGCCTAATCGGGCAATGGCTGTCTGGGAAACTTGGACAAAATTTCATCGTCGAAAATCGCGTGGGGGCGGGCACCAATCTCGCCGTTGAGACGGTCGTCAACGCGGCCCCCGACGGCTATACGCTGCTGATGGCGAGCGCGGCGCAGTTCACCAACGCCACGCTTTATAAGAACCTCAATTTTGATTTCATCCGCGATACCGCTCCGGTCGCGAGCGTGGCCCGCGGGCCATTTATCATTGTGGTCAATCCGTTATTTCCAGCAAAGACGACCGTTGAGTTGATCGCCTATGCCAAGGCGAACCCGGGCAAGGTCACATTTGGTTCGTCGGGAACCGGAACGCTGAGCCACGTGTCCGGGGAGCTGTTCAAGTCGATGGCCGGCATCAATATGATCCACGTGCCGTACCGCGGTGAGCCGCCGGCCATCACCAATCTCATGGCCGGGCAGTTGGATGTGTTTTTCAGCACGGCGGCCGGATCGAGTGAATTCGTCCGCAGCGGCAAGCTGCGTGCACTCGGCGTGACGAGCGCGCAACGTCTGGCGGCATTCCCGGATGTCCCGACCGTCGGTGAAACGCTGCCGGGCTACGACGCGACGCCCTGGGCCGGCATCTGTGCGCCCAAGGGCATACCCGCCGCAATCGTCTCCAAGCTCAACGCCACAATCAACGCCGGGTTGGCCGATCCCAAGCTCAAAGCGCAGTTCGACAATATGGGCAGCCCGGTCGCGCCGATGAGTCCTGAAGATTACGGTAAGGCTATCGTCACCCAGACGGAAAAATGGGCCAAGGTCATCCACGATGCCGGAATCGAATTGAAGTAGATGGTCCTAGCAACAAGATGGGCAAGGCGTGTCGCATTGCACTTGTCGGAGCGGGCCTCGGCGGGTTGGCGGCCGCCATCGCACTGCGCCGGCAGGGTTTCGAAGTGCAGGTCTACGAACAAGCGTCCGAACTCGCCGAGTTCGGCGCCGGCATCAATATCAGTCCCAATTCGGTTAAGTTCTTTGATGCCATGGGACTGGCCGAACAGCTTCGTGCTGTTGCGTCTGAGCCGGTCGGATTGAGCTGGCGCGATTGGGGCGCCAACGAAATTCGCTACAGTCTGCCATTCGGCGATTTCGAAAAGCGTTACGGCGCCAAATACTACGTTGTCCATCGCAGTGACCTGCATCGCCTGCTCGCGGAGGCGGTGCCGCAGACGAGCATCCAACTCGGCAAGCGCTGCACGCGTGTCGAATCCCGCAATGGCTCGGTCGGCCTGTCATTCGCGGACGGTACGACCGCCGAAGCCGATGTTGCGGTGGGTTGCGACGGTATCCGCTCGGCGGTTCGTGCCTGCGTTTTCGGCGGTCAAGGCCCGCATTACGCGGGAACGATGTGCTGGCGCGCGCTGGCGCCGAGCGATGCGCTGCCGAAGGATTATCACGATCGTTATGTGAACCAGTGGTCCGGCGACGGTGGCTTCGTCATCAGCTATTACATTCGGCAAGGCAAGTTCATCAATTTCGTGGCTGTCCGACAGCAACCCGGCTGGACCGAGCCGTCATGGTCGGTGCCGAGCAGCGTTGATGAAATGCTGGCGGCCTTTCCCAATGTGGGAATGAAGCTGCGCACCATGATGGCGGCAGCGACGTCGTGCTCGAAATGGGGGCAGTTCACAGGCGAGCACGCGCCACGCTGGACGCAAGGTCGCGTGACTCTGCTCGGCGATTCCGCGCATGCGATGCTGGCGACCTTTGGACAAGGCGCCAACATGGCTTTCGAGGACGCCTATGTTCTGGCGCGATGGCTCAATGCCAGTCCCGAGAACCCGGAAGCGGCGCTGGCGAATTACGAAGCGGTACGCAAGCCGCGAGCGACAAGGGTGCAGCAGCTTTCACGTACTGAAGTCCGCTTCAAGAAGATGCACTCGGATTGGGACCGCCTGCGCCGCGAATTCGTTTTCATCACGCGCCATGGATCAACGACGGGCGGTGTCTATCGTTGGATCTTCGGCTACGATCCGGTGACGCAATGGCGAGGACGTGAATCCGTCCGGCGATAGTCTGCAGGCTCAGGACGCGCAGCAGCAGCCCGCCAGCGCCCCTGGCGCCGCCGGTTTTACGCATTAGCTTCAATGTGATAGCATCGCCAAAACGCTTTCAGGAGAGCCGCTATGGGCCTCGACGCTTTGGGATATGTCGGCATCCGCACCAAGAATCTCGATGATTGGGCGGCTTACGGCACCCGCTTTCTCGGCATGCAGTTGGTCGATAAGAGCCGCGGTACACTTGCGCTGCGCATGGACGACCGCAAGCAGCGCGTGATCATTCATAGCGACGAGGCCGAGGGGCCGTCGTTCTACGGCTGGGAATTAGCCGACGCAGGTGCGCTCGATGCTTTGGCCGCCCATCTGGAAAGCAACGGCGTCAAGGTGGCGCGCGGCTCGCGTGCGCTCGCCGACGAGCGCAGGGTGAAGGATTTAATCGTCTTCGCCGATCCGATCGGCAACCGGCTCGAAGCCTTTCATGGCGCCGAAATCGCCACCGATGCATTCAAGCCCGGCCGCTCGATTTCCGGCTTTCGCACCGGCCCACTCGGTATGGGCCATGCCGTGCTGACGGCGGAGCGCGTGGAAGACGTGCTGCCCTTCTATACCGAAATCCTCAACTTCAAGCTGACCGACTATTTCACCAAACCGTTCTCGGCTTACTTCTTTCATCTCAATCCGCGTCACCACAGCCTCGCCTTCATCGGCAGCGGCAAGAACGGCATCCATCACCTGATGGTCGAGCTGTGCTATCTCGACGACGTCGGCCAAGGCTATGACATCGCGTTGCGCAAGCCGGAAATGATCGGCACGACGCTCGGCCGCCACGTCAACGATAACGTCACGTCGTTCTATTCGTGGTCGCCGTCTCAGTTTCTGTTCGAATACGGCTGGGGCGGCCGCACCATCGATCCGCCGACTTGGACGCCGGAAGAACGCACCGAGGGCCCGAGCCTGTGGGGTCACGACCGCAAATGGCTCTCGCCGGAAGCGCTCGAACAATCGCGCGACTTGCGCGCCAAAGTCGCCTCAGACGGCATCCGCGTGCCGCTCAACGTCATGGACGGCAATTATCTGCGTGCCGCCGACGTCTGCCCGTGGTGGAACGCCAACGTCGCCGCTACCCGCAAGGCGGGCTAGAGCCGCCAGGGGCTATCGGCACGGCATATGGGGTCGCGCCGATACGCAGCCGCTAGAGCGCTTCCCGATTACCTTGAATCGGGAAGCGCTCTAGTTTCATAAGCTTGGTCGCTTTGTCTTCGGAAAACCGGCGTCCACTTTTCCGGAAAATGCTCTAGTAGCCGCGCCTGGTGGCGTACCAGCTTCCAGCGCACTCACCGCTGCGCGTGCGCCAGCGTCCGGCGCCTCGCGACCCACGCAGCCGGCCAGAGCCAAACGCCGAACCGGCGCCACTGCTCACTGACACACTGATTCCGCCGCTCGGATTGACGTAACCGGATGCGTTGAAATCGCCGCCGGCGGCATAAACGCGGCCGCCGACGATACGCAGTGCGGCGCGATAGCTGTTGCAGTTACCGTACGAGGTAGAGATCGCCACGCTCCATTCGCCATCGAACGAAGCGACCCGGGGGGCGCGCCGGGTTGCGGCATCCGACGGCACAGCCACCGCTGTTGCGAGCACAGCTGTCACGGCAACGGCAAAGACTGCACGCAGGAGAGTCTTCATTTGCTTGCTCCGGTTTTCTCTGGATTCGGTGACGATGATTGCGGTGCTGCCGGATAGGGGGGCGGCACGGTTTCGAACGGGGCTGGACTCTTGCCGAGCTCGTACCCAAGGTCGTACAGGGCCTTCATGTATTTCGGATCGAACGCACCGTTGCTTGGCGCATTGAAGCTTGGCGGTATGCTCGCGACGTTGAATCCGATGCCGCTACGCTTGGCGGCCAGATAGGCACGGTCGAGCATCAGGCGCGTATCAACTTTCACGGCCATTCCGACCGACTGCGCCAGAATCTGCGCCGTCGTACGCTCCACACGGTCAAAGTCGGGCTGCAGGCCCGAATCGACCAGAACATACAGCGCCGTTGCCGGCAGCCGATAGTCGGATGTTGCCGCCATCAACCCGGCCGGCGCAACAAAAAACTGGCCGCCGACGCCGCCGTCGACGTGCATTTCGCTGAAATGCTTGCCGTTGCTTTCGACGTCGATGAAGACCGGAGGAAACGCGCCCGGGATGCTGCTCGATGCCAGCAGCACGGTGCGGAACAGTTTGATCGCCTGCTCACCGCCGTGCGCCGCAATGGCGCCCATGTTCCAGACCATCGAGCGTTCGGAATCGAGATTGGTGGTGACGATGAACAGCCGCCGTCCGGCCCGATACTGCGCGGCGACATCGGCGATCAAAGCGGGCGTCACCTGCTTGGCGATCAGGTCTTTCAGCGGCCAAGTGTCGAGGAAGCTTTCGGGCGTGCCGCCGATCTCGAAAACATCCGCCGAGGTGATCTTGGTGAACGCGTCGCGGAGCGCGGTGTCGTAACGCGGGCCGGCAAACGCGAATGGTGCGATCAGTGCGCCCGTGCTCACGCCGATGACCACGGCATAATCCGGCCGTTTGCCCGAGGCGCTAAGCCCGTTGAGCAGGCCGGCGCCGAACGCGCCGTCCGAACCGCCGCTGGAGAGTGTGAGCCATGGGCCCGGCTTTTCCGGCAACGCCTTGGCAAAATCCTCGGTCGAATCTGCCCAAAACCGGACGTCCGGCATGTCGGGGATGACGGCCGTCGCATCGTCAGCCGCAGTAAAGGGCCGGCGCGCCGGCAGCATTTTTGGCTGACCAGCCGTGGCGGGCGGCGCGGCTTCGGCCGGGACCTTCTTGCCTCCCGGCTTATGCGTCCTCGCGAGTGTCGCACCCTGCGCATGGGTCAGGACGGTTTCCGCCGCAAATGCCGCTACGGCAACCGCAGACAGCACCGCGGCGCCCATACGCAAGCTCCGACACCATCGTGAGTTCATAAGGATTACGTTGCCCGAAAGTGGTGAAAGGTTCGGGGCTTCGCTTCATTCCTGGGTGGAATTGCACGACGGCCGAAACAGGCCTGCAAATAGGGCGCCCCCGCGCAAACTTCAATCCGGATCAGTGCATCACCTGTCCTAAGCATTTTCGGCCGCACTCTAGGAATTTCGGTCCGCGACGGCAATGTACCGATGTTATTTCTGGCCTTGTCGCCTTCCCGGCGGCCTCAAGTGTGTCGATCGGCCACGAATCGCGCGCCCTCGATGAGAATCGCGCCTGCCGCACCGAAGGGCGCCAGCGCCGCCTCAGCCTCCGCGACCAGCTCGCGTAACCTGGCCTTCGCGCCCGCTCCGCCAAGCACGCTCACCATCGTGGCTTTGCCGGCCGCGGCGTCTTTTCCGGTCGATTTTCCAACGAGCGCCGGGTCGCCCTCGACATCGAGCAGATCGTCCGCGATCTGGAAGGCTTGTCCGACCGCCGATCCAAAACGCTGCAGCGCCTCGCGCTGCGTTGGCCCTGCCGCGGCGAGAATTCCGCCCGCTTGGCAGCCGAAGCGCAACAGCGCGCCGGTCTTCATCGCCTGCAGCGTCAGCACATCACGTTCACCGAGGCGTTGCGGGCCGTTGCCTGTGAAGCGGCCTTCCGCGGCGAGATCGAGCATCTGGCCGCCCGCCATGCCGCCAACCCCAGATGCACGAGCTAGTGCGCCCACCAATTCGATGCGAACGCCGGCATCGGGGTGGGTTTCCGGCCGCGCCAGGATGTCGAACGCGAATGTCAAAAGACCGTCGCCGGCCAAAATGGCCGTGGCTTCGTCAAATTTCTTGTGCGCGGTCGGCTGGCCCCGCCGCAATTCGTCGTTGTCCATCGCGGGCAGATCATCATGGACCAGCGAGTAGCAGTGGATACATTCGAGCGCAGCGCCGGCCATCAGCGCGCGCTCCCGAGGAACGCCGAACAGATTGGCCGATTCGACCACCAAAAACGGCCGGAATCGCTTGCCGCCGCCCAGGCCCGCATACCGCATGGCCTCGATCAGCCGTGCCGGGCGGGTGGTTTCGCCGCCGGCCGGGGCCGAAGCCAGGAGCCGGTCCAGCAAGGCTTCGGTATCGGCTGCCACGGCGTCGAGACGATCGAGGAATGTGCCTCCTTTTTGGGCATTTTTGCCATTCATCATATATTGCCCAGCGATTTGGCCTCCCTGTGGAGCACTATTTTCGATCCTACATTTACGGGATAACGGTTGAGCCGCCGAGGCTTGAGCGCCGGCAGCTGGCCTGACGACCAAAGTGCATGCCGCCAAACCTTTATGCGGCCAAACGTTTATCCAGCCAAGGGACTATCTGTGGCCAACGACCTCATAGCGTCAATGGTGCTGGCAATCTGGCTCTATCTCCTTGTGGCGCGCGGCGGATTCTGGCTGGCGGCGGAACGGGATGGGCCGGAAACCGCGGCGGCGATGCCGGGTCCGTGGCCGGCCATTTTCGCGGTTATCCCGGCACGCGATGAGGCTGCCTCTATCGGCGAGACGGTCGCCTCGCTGCTCGCGCAGAATTACTCCGGCGAACTGCGCGTCGTCGTGGTCGACGACAACAGCCGGGACGCGACCGCCGAGACTGCGCGCGAGGCCGCCGCAAGGCTTGGCAAGGCCGACCATCTCACCGTGCTGTCGGGACGCGCCTTGCCTGCGGGGTGGACCGGCAAGCTCTGGGCCCAGCAGCAGGGCGTCGCTTTCGTCGACGCGTTGCCTTCGCCGCCGGCTTATGTGCTCCTGACCGATGCCGATATCGTCTATGCGCCGGACGCCGTCTCGCGGCTGGCCGTGCGCGCGCGAGAAAGCGGCGCGGTGCTCAGCTCGCTGATGGTGAAATTGCACTGTACGAGCCTCGCCGAGCGGGCCTTCATTCCCGCCTTCATCTTCTTTTTTCAGATGCTCTATCCGTTCGCCTGGTCCAACGATGCGCGTCGCGCGACTGCGGCGGCGGCCGGCGGCTGCATGCTGGTGCGCCGCGATGTGTTGCACGACGCGGGCGGCATGGCGGCGATCCGCGGCGCGCTGATCGACGACTGCGCGCTCGCCAAGCTGCTCAAGGCGCGCGGCCCGATCTGGATCGGGCTGACCGAGCGCGTGCGCAGCATTCGCGAATATCCGGCAGTGGCGGACATCCGCGGCATGGTTGCGCGCACCGCCTATGCGCAACTGCGCTATTCGCCTTTGCTGCTCGCCGGCACGGTTCTCGGCTTGGCGCTGACATATCTCGCCCCGGTGGCGTTCGCGCTGTTCGCCGGCGGCTATGCGCAGCTTGCCGGGATACTGACGTGGCTGGCGATGGCGCTCGCGTTCTGGCCGACGTTGCGGTTTTACGGTCTGCCGGTGGTCTGGGGCCTGGCGCTCCCGGCCATCGCGGCGATCTATATGGCCTTTACGATCGATTCCGCCTATCAGCACGCCCGCGGACGCGGCGGCATGTGGAAAGGCCGCGCGCAAGCCAAAGTTTCGGAATTGCGATGAACGGTGCAAACACAAACGCCGCCGCAGATTTGCGCTCAGGCAAGGGCCACCGCGACGAGAATTTTCCCGTCGCGTCGTGGCTCATCGCGCCGCGCCATCGCGGCCCGATTCTCGCATTCTATAATTTCGTCCGCACCGCCGACGATATTGCCGATCATGCGTCACTCCCGGCGGAGCGAAAGCTTGAACTGCTCGATCGGCTGGATGTAGGGCTTACCGGCCGCAACGACGACGATGCGGTGGCGGTGCGGCTGCGCCAGCAACTCGCCGAGCGCAACTTGTCGCCGAAGCACGCGCAGGATTTGCTCGCCGCATTCAAGCTCGACGTCACCAAGCTGCGCTACCGCGACTGGGACGATCTGATCGGCTATTGCTCATTGTCGGCGATGCCAGTCGGGCGCTTCGTCTGCGACGTGCATGGCGAAAGCCGCACAGTATGGCCGGCCAATGATGCGCTGTGTGCGGCGCTGCAAATCATCAATCATCTGCAGGATTGCCGCGAGGACTATCTCAACCTCGCCCGCGTCTACATTCCGCTTGACGCGCTGGCCGCCGCAGGCGTCACCGTGGAGGCGCTCGGCGCGGAACGGTCGTCGCCGGAGCTGCTCGGATGTCTACACAAGCTTGCGGCGCGAACCGAGAGTTTGCTCGGCGAGAGTGACGTGTTCGCTGCGCTCATCGACGACTGGCGCCTCAGCCTCGAAGTCTCCGTCATCAACACGCTGGCGCACCGATTGACGCGCATCCTGGCGGCGCGCGACCCGCTGTGCGATCAGGTCCATCTCAAGATGCCCGCGGTCGCCGGCCTGACGGTGGCGGCCGTTTGCGGCGGGGTGTCGCGCCGGCTCGGCCGGCGATCGTCCGCCGATGCGCAAAAACCGCGGGGCGCGTAAGTGAGCGAGCAAACTACCCAGGCGGCGCAACGCGCGTCCGGCAGCTCGTTCTACAGCGGCATGCGTATTCTGCCGCGACCGCAGCGCGAGGCGATGTTCGAGATCTATTCGTTCTGTCGCGCGGTCGACGACATCGCCGACGATCCAGGGCCGCGCGACACCCGGCGCGAACAATTGCAATGCTGGCGCACAGACATAGATGCGCTTTATCGCGGCGAAGCGCCGCCGCAGCTCGAAGGTTTGGCGCGGGCGGTGCAACGGTTCGATCTGCAGCGCGAGGATTTTCTGGCCGTGATCGACGGCATGGAGATGGATGTCGCAGCCGACATCCGCGCGCCCGACGCCGCGACGCTCGCACTCTATTGCGATCGGGTCGCCTGCGCGGTCGGGCGGCTCTCGGTCCGGATATTCGGCATGGAGCGCGCCGCCGGCCTCGCGCTCGCCGATCATCTCGGCCGGGCGCTGCAGCTGACCAATATTTTGCGCGATCTCGACGAGGACGCGGCGATGGGGCGGCTCTATTTGCCGCGCGAGGCGCTGCGCGACTGCGGCATTATCAGTACCGATCCGGCCACGGTGCTGGCCAATCCCATGCTGGGCGAGGCGTGCGCCGTTCTTGTCCGGCAGGCCGAAGCGCACTTTCGTCAGGCGCAAGCGATCATGGCGCAGAATCCCCGCCGGGCGGTGCGGGCGCCCCGGATCATGGGCGAGGCCTACGGCCTCATTCTCGGCCGGCTGGTGGTCCGCGGTTTCGCTCCGCCGCGCGCACGCGTTCGGCTGCCGCGTGCGCGTCTTCTTTTCATCGTGCTGCGTAATCTCGTGTGATGGCCGGGACAGTCCACGTCATCGGCGCCGGTCTTGCCGGGTTATCCGCCGCGCTGCGGCTGACCGCGGGCGGCGCGCGCGTCGTCATCCACGAGGCCACGGCGTTCGCCGGCGGCCGCTGCCGTTCCTACCGCGACGCCGCGCTCGGCATGACGATCGATAACGGCAACCATCTTCTGCTGTCGGGCAACCACGCCGCGCTCGCTTTTCTGCACGAGATCGGCGCCGAGCAGCAGCTGATCGGTCCGAAGACTGCAGAATTCCCGTTTGTCGATCTTGCCAACGGCGAGCGTTGGACGCTGCGTTTCAACGATGGCCGCCTGCCGTTCTGGGTATTTGACCGAAAACGCCGCGTGCCGGGTACGAGTCCGTTCGATTACGCGCCGCTGGCGCGGCTGTTGTGGGCACGTCCCGGAAAAAGGGTCGGCGACGTGATTGACTGCGGCGGGACGCTTTATCGGCGGTTGGTCGAACCGCTGTTACTCGCTGCGCTCAATATCGATCCCCCTCACGGCTCGGCGAAACTTGCCGGCGCGGTGATCCGCGAGACGCTTGCGATGGGCGGGCGGGCCTGCCGGCCGCTTGTGGCGCGCAACGGCCTGGGGCCGACGCTGATTGAGCCGGCACTTGAATGTCTGCAGCGGCGCGGCGCTACCCTGCGCCTCGAACATCAACTGCGCGCCATGCGTTTTGGCGAGGAGCGCGTCGAAGCGCTCGATTTCGGCAACGAGGCGATTGTGCTCGCGCCCGATGACGTCGTGGTCCTTGCGGTGCCGCCCTATGCGGCCACATCGCTCGTCCGCGATCTCGAAGTGCCGACGGAGTTTCGCGCCATCGTCAATGCGCATTTCGCGATCGAGCCGCCGGCCACGCAGCCGCCGATCGTCGGCGTGCTCAACGGCACGGCGCAGTGGATCTTCGCATTTCCCGGCCGCGTGTCGGTGACCATCAGCGCCGGCGACCGCTATATCGATACGGCGCGCGACGTGCTCGCGAAAACGATCTGGAGCGAGGTCGCGGCCGTCACGGGTTTGCCGGCGATGCAGCCGAATGGTCTGCCGCCATGGCAGATCGTGCGCGAGCGGCGCGCGACGTTTGCCGCCACGCCGGCGCAGGAGCTAAAGCGGCCCGCGGCGCAGACCCGATGGCGGAATCTGGCGCTGGCCGGCGATTGGACAGACACCGGGCTGCCCGCCACGATCGAAGGTGCAATCCGCTCCGGCAATCGCGCTGCCGATCTGCTCGCGCATCGCGCGGCAGCGGCGCGCCCAGAAGTGAGCCGCGCATGAGTGAGGCGACCAGCACTGCATCAATCGAAAACGACCGCCTCGACCGGTCGATCGACTCCGCGACCGCCGCGCTGCTGGCGCGCCAGCGCGAGGACGGTCATTGGCTGTTTGAACTGGAAGCCGACGCCACCATTCCGGCCGAATACGTGCTGCTGCGGCACTATCTGGCCGAGCCGGTCTATGCCGCGCTTGAGGCCAAGATCGGCGTCTATCTGCGCCGCATCCAGGGCGCGCATGGCGGCTGGCCGCTGTTTGCCGAGGGCGATCTCGATATCAGCGCGACGGTCAAAGCCTATTTCGCGCTGAAAGTGATCGGCGATTCGGTCGAGGCGGATCACATGCGCCGTGCGCGCGAGGCGTTACACGCCCGCGGCGGCGCCGAACGCGCCAACGTGTTCACGCGGATCATGCTGGCGCTGTTTGGTTTTGTGCCGTGGCGCGCGGTGCCGGTGATGCCGGTCGAAATCATGCTGTTGCCGAGATGGTTTCCGTTCCATCTCGACAAGATCTCATACTGGAGCCGGACCGTCATCGTGCCGCTCCTGGTGCTGATGGTAAAAAAGCCGGTGGCGCGCAATCCAAAAGGCGTGCGCATCGACGAGCTGTTTCTCGAACCGCCGCAGATGCTCGGCCCGGCGCCGATGGCGCCGCAGCAGAAAGCGTCATGGTTCTGGTTCTTCCGCGGCATCGACAACGTGCTGCGCGCCGGCGAGCCATTCTTTCCCAAAAAAGCACGGCAGCGCGCGATCGACCGGGCTGTCGCCTGGGTGAGCGAGCGGCTCAACGGCGAGGACGGTCTCGGCGCGATTTTTCCCGCGATGGCCAACAGCGTGATGATGTTCGATGCGCTCGGCATCGGCGAGGGCGATCCGCGGCGCGCTATTGCACGCAAGTCGGTCGAAAAACTCTTGGTCGTGCATCCGAACGAGGCTTACTGCCAGCCCTGCGTCTCGCCGATCTGGGATACCGGCCTCGTCTGCCACGCGTTGATGGAAGCCGGCGGCGAGGGCACGAGTGAGGCGGTGCGCAGGGGGCTCGACTGGCTCGTGCCCATGCAGGTGCTCGACGTGCGCGGCGACTGGATCGCGCGGCGCCCTGATCTGCGTCCGGGCGGCTGGGCGTTTCAATATGCCAATCCGCATTATCCCGATGTCGATGATACCGCGGTCGTCGCCATGGCGATGGATCGCTTTCAGAATGCAGCCGGCCGCCCGGACTACCGCGCGGCACTCGATCGCGCGCAAGAGTGGATCGTCGGCATGCAGAGTCACAACGGCGCCTGGGGCGCATTCGATGCCGACAATGAATTTTACTATCTCAACAACATTCCGTTCGCCGATCACGGCGCGTTGCTCGATCCGCCGACGGAGGACGTGAGCGCGCGCTGTCTATCAATGCTGGCGCAGTTCGGCGAGACGGCGGCCAATAGTCCGGCGGTTGCACGCGCGATCGATTATCTGCGCCGCACGCAGCTCCCCGAGGGTTCGTGGTACGGCCGCTGGGGCATGAATTACATTTATGGCACGTGGTCGGTGTTGTGCGCGCTCAGCGCCGCAGGCGTCGATCACGGCGCGCCGGAAATGCGGAAGGCTGTCGACTGGCTCGCGCGCATCCAGAACGAGGACGGTGGGTGGGGTGAGGACGGCTCAAGCTACAAGCTCGACTATCGCGGCTACGAACGCGCACCGTCGACCGCCTCACAGACCGCGTGGGCTCTGCTCGGTCTTATGGCGGCGGGCGAACTCGATCATCCGGCGGTGGCGCGCGGTGTCGCCTACCTGACGACAACGCAGGCCGAGGATGGCTTCTGGAATGAGCCGCGCTACACGGCGACCGGTTTTCCTCGGGTTTTCTATCTGCGCTACCACGGCTATTCGAAGTTTTTTCCGCTCTGGGCGCTGGCGCGCTACCGGAATCTGCGGTGCGGCAACACGCGGACCGTCGGCTACGGGATGTAGCGGCCGGTATGGGGCCTGGTGCGGGCTGGCTATCCAGGTGGCCGAACGCCGGTGCCGAATCTGCCTCAACTGTCGCGACTCACTCGACGCAAATCGGCCACGACCGATGTCGGGTCGCTAACCATGTGGGTGACCAATGTGGATATCACGCGCTGTCGGCATGCGCAGGGGTTGTGTGCGCGCGCCGCCGATCTCCTCTAAAGTATTGAGCTTAATCACGAAATTTCCGGTTGTGCTGGCTGTGTCCCGACTACAACACGTTCCGGAAAAGCATTTCGGCGGGTCAATATTGTATCGCCGTGTAACACATTGCCCGCGATAATGGCTTCAACAGGCGGGGACGCCTGACGATTTCATTAGGAGGGGTGCGATGTCACAGAAATTACTGGCGATGATTGGCGTTTCCGCGGCTCTGCTCGCGGCGCCGTTGGCAGCGAGCGCTGCCGACCTGATGCCGCTGAAGGCGCCGATGCCGGCGCCTGTGATGAGCTGGACCGGCTGCTACGTCGATGGCGGCTGGGGCTATGGGATGTGGAATCAGGATCATTACTTCACCGACGCCGCCGGCAGCTCAGTAACCACGACCGATGGCGGCCGCGGCTGGATGGGTAAGGTTGGCGGTGGCTGCGATTATCAGACACCGTGGTTTAACCACCGGGTCGTAGTCGGCGTCTTCGGCGATTGGGATCCGATGAGCCTCAAGGGCACCATCAGCCCGAGCGAGTTATTCCCGCCCGCAGGCGCCGGCATCCAGCCGCTTGCGATGAACGAAAAAGAGACCAGCGCATGGTTCGTCGGCGCGCGCGTGGGCTATCTCGTGACGCCGTCAGTCATGACCTATTTCGACGGCGGCTATACCCGGACGCGCTTCACGACGTCGTCCGAGTATCAGACCTTTACCGGCACGCCCATCGCGTTCAGCTATCCGAACTACAACGACAGCGGCTGGTTCCTCGGCAGCGGCTTCGAATATTCGCTGAACGACTGGGTTCCGTTCCACGGCTTGTTCCTGCAGACCGAATACCGGTTCTCTGAATACGGCCGGCGTACCCTGTCCGAGTTCAGCACCGCGACCGGGCTGCCGGATGGCAATACCCTGACCACCAGGCCTTACGTGCAGACGGTTACGACTGCTCTGGTATGGAAGTTCAACTGGACCGGACGCTAACTCTGCCGGTGAATTGAAATGCGAAGGGCCCCGGCTTGCCGGGGCCCTTTTTGCTTCGCGAGACTCTGTTTGAGCTACGCAGCGCTCGCCGAGGTTTTTGCCGCCTTCGCAGCTTTCTCACGCGCCTCATTGGCGCGCATCTCGGTGACGGTCAGCTGCACGTTGCTGTCGAAGACGTATTTTGCCGGGCGCTGCTGGGTCATGTCGATTTCCGGCGCCATCTCGCCTTCGGTCTTGACACCTCGCCACGCGATCATCGCCGCCTGCAGGGGATGCTCCATCATGGCGTTGGCGGCGGTTGCCTCGTAGCCGCAATGCGCCATGCAGTTGGCGCACTTCTCGTAGCGGCCGGTGCCGTAGGAGTCCCAGTCAGTGGTCTCCATCAGCTCCTTGAAGGTTTTGGCGTAGCCTTCGCCGAGCAGGTAGCAGGGCTTCTGCCAGCCGAAAATGTTGCGCGTCGGCATGCCCCACGGCGTGCAGTGGAATTCCTGATTGCCGGCGAGGAAATCGAGGAACATGCCGGAATGCGTCAGATTCCAGCCCTTGCCCTTGCCGAGCGCAAAGACCTTGCGGAACAGCTCCTTGGTCTTGCGGCGGTTGAGGAAGTGCGCCTGGTCCGGCGCCCGCTCATAGGCATAGCCCGGAGATATGGAGACGCCGACGCCCAGGTCCTTCGTCAGGTCGAGGAAGGCCGCTATATCCTCGGCCGGGTGGCCGTCATAGACCGTGCAATTGACGTTGACGGCAAAGCCTTTGGCCTTGGCGGCCTTGATGGCGCCGACCGCCTTTTCGAAGCCGCCTTCCATGCAGACCGATTTGTCGTGGTTATGCTTTAAGCCGTCGAGATGCACGGAGAAGAACAGATAGGGCGACGGCTCGAACAGGTGCAGCTTCTTTTCCAGGAGCAACGCATTGGTGCACAGCGAAACGAATTTCTTGCGGGCTACGATGCCTTTGACGATCTCGCCGATCTCCTTGTGGATGAGCGGCTCGCCGCCCGGAATGGCGACCATCGGCGCGCCGCATTCGTCCACCGCGTCGAGGCATTCCTGTACCGATAGGCGCTTGTTGAGAATGGCGTCGGGATAGTCGATCTTGCCGCAGCCGAAGCAGGCGAGATTGCAGCGGAACAGCGGCTCCAGCATCAGCACGAGCGGATAGCGTTTCCGTCCCGCTACGCGCTGGCGCAGGATGTATGAGCCGACGGCCACCTGTTGTCGTAATGATACGGTCACAACGCGATCCTTTTTTATCTCTTTGACTGCCTGCGGCCGTAGCCGCCGGCGTTTTAGACTTTTGCCGCCGCGCGGCCGGCGGCACCACCGTCGGTCAATTCGGGCGGCAGACGAAATTCGATCGTCTCCTGACGGCCGGTCAATTCGCTGACCTCAACCGGACCGAGCCGGCGCAGCGCATCAATCACGTCCTCCACCAGCACTTCCGGCGCGGAGGCGCCGGCGGTGATGCCGACCGTTTCGGCGCCGTTGAACCAGTCGGGCTCAACCTCGCTGCCGTCGGCGATCAGATAGCTCGGCGTGCCGTCTTCTTCGCCGATCTCGCGCAGGCGGTTGGAGTTGGAGCTGTTCTTGGCGCCAACAACGAGGATTACGTCGACCAGTTTGGAGAGTTCACGGACCGCGGTCTGCCGGTTTTGCGTCGCATAGCAGATGTCGCGCGTCTCAGGCCCGACGATATCGGTAAAGCGGCCGTGCAGAGCGGCGATGATGCCGCGGGTATCGTCGACCGAAAGGGTGGTCTGCGTCACATAGGCGACGGGGGTGTCGCGGGGGATATCGAGCGAGGCGACGTCGTTCTCCGTCTGCACCAGGGTCACGGGCTCGGAGATCTGGCCCATCGTGCCCTCGACCTCGGGATGGCCCGCATGGCCGATCAGGATAAGGCGCCGACCCTGGCCGACGTAACGCTTGCCCTGGTTGTGGACTTTGGTGACCAGCGGGCAGGTAGCATTGAGCACCGGCAGTTGGCGGGCCGCCGCCGCTTCCTCGACGCTCTTGGCCACCCCATGGGCGCTGAAAATGGTCACGGCGTTGGGGGGAACCTCGGACAGGTCCTCGACGAAGCGGGCACCCTTGGCCTTCAGGCTTTCCACCACGTGCTTATTGTGCACGATTTCATGGCGGACATAGACCGGCGGACCGAATTTCTGCAGCGCCCGCTCCACGATTTCGATGGCACGGACCACCCCGGCACAGAAACCACGCGGCTGGGCGAGGATAACTCTCATCGGCAAAATACCTCCGAATCGGCATACAACATCGCCCCTCCCCGATGGGAGGGCGCCGGGCCGATCGCGCTAACATCTCTCAGATACTTTGGTCATGCTGCCATGACAATCAAGTCCGCAAATTATCGTTGCTTTGCTGGCGGAACTTCGACCAAGCCCCTCGAAATCGGGGTCTGGGCGAGAATTTTCCCGATTCGGATGGAAAAACCGCACTTTTTACCCGGAACACTTTGCCGCGGAAGTTTATAGGAATAAATCCATTTTGGTGATCTTGGCGCAGACAATGTCGCGATAAGCCACGTCCGCGCACCGTTTTTGGGGCTGGAATGAAAGGCTACGTCATTTTGGCGATTTGCTTTTTCGTCATTTCCAGGCAATTAGGGCGACCCCGAGCGGGCAAATAGGAGGCCTAGTGGTCTGATTGTAACGTTCCCATTTCGGCATCCTCTCGTGCGAACGTAAGAATCAAAGGACCACTAGAAAATTATAAGTGCTGGTGGAGCTTTTGGATTTGACATTCGCTACCGGAGGTGCGGCCGGGTGGGTAGCGAATGTCAAATCGCTCCGCCAGGCGCCTGCCTCTGTTTTGCCGTTGTTGTAACGACTCACACGATGGTCTCACCCGCTATTCATCGCTCCCGCTGACGGTTTTGTCTCGCCCATCATGAAGACCATCACTGCTATCGTTGTCCGGACGATTGCCTTTTGCTCGCAAAATGCGTGGGCGGTCATTGCCGCGGGGCTTCTGCTTGCCATCGCGTCGTCGTGGTACGCGGCCGCGCATTTCAAAATGACGACCAATATGGCGGACCTGATTTCCAACGATATCCCGTGGCGGCAGCGCGAGGCCGCGCTCGAAAAGGCTTTTCCGCATTTTCAGACAATCGCCGCGGTGATCAATGCGCCGACACCCGAGCTGGCCGACGAAGCCACGACCGCGCTCAGGCAGCGCCTATCGCAGCAGAAGGAGACGTTTCTCTCGATCGAGGATCCGGCGGGCGGTCCCTTTTTCGCCCAGAACGGACTCCTGTTTTTGGATACGAAGGATCTCGCCACGCGCATGGCGACGCTGACGCAGGCATCGCGTCTCATCCAGGTATTGGCCGGCGATCCCAGCCTGCGCGGCGTCATACAGGCCCTTCAATTCGGACTGCTGGGCGTACAGGGCGGGCGCATCACGCTCGACGCCATGACATTGCCGATGACGCTCGCCGCCGATACGGTCGAGCAGGTGAATGCCGGCAAGCCAGCGAGCTTTTCCTGGAAAAGCCTGGGGCAAGGCAAACCCTCCACGCCAGACCAGTTGTTGCGCTTTCTGACCATCCAGGCGGCGCTCGATTATTCCGCGCTCGAACCAGGCCTTCGCGCCAGCAATGCCATCCGGCAAGCGGCAAGCGACCTCGACTTTGCCGGAAAATATCAGGCCCGGCTGCGTCTTACCGGGCCGGTGCCGCTCGAAGACGAAGAATTCGCGACCATCAAGGAGAATGCGGCGCTCAACGGCACCGTCACAATCGCCGTGGTACTGTTCATCCTGTGGATGGCACTGCGCTGGTGGCGGATCATCGCCGCGGTTTTCATCAATCTCGCCGTGGGTCTTGTCATCACGGCTGCGGTCGGCCTGCTCATGGTCGGCACGCTCAATCTCATGTCGATCTATTTCGCCGTGCTGTTTGTCGGCTTGGGTGTCGATTTCGGCATTCAATTCAGCGTGCGCTACCGCGCGGAGCGCCACGATGTCGATGACTTGCGCGTGGCGCTCGTCCATGCCGGCCAGCGGGCCGGGGCGCCGCTCACGCTCGCCGCACTCGCGACCGCCGCCGGATTCCTGTCGTTCCTGCCTACGGTCTACAAGGGCGTGTCAGAACTCGGTCTGATCGCCGGTGTCGGCATGCTGATCGCGTTTGTGACCAGCGTCACGCTGTTGCCCGCGATGCTCAGCCGTTTCAATCCGCCGAGCGAGCCGCATCAGCTGGGTTATCACGCGCTCGCCCCGGTCGACAGCTTTCTTGAGCGCCATCGCATGCCGATTCTGATCGCCACGGCATTTATCGTCGTGGCGGGTTTGCCGCTGCTTCATTGGCTGCGGTTCGACTTCAACCCGATGAATCTGCGCAGCTCGAAGGTCGAGTCGGTTGCCACTTATCTCGATCTGAAGAGCAATCCGAACAGCGGCGCCAACGACATTCAGCTGCTCGCCGCCTCGCCCGCCGCCGCCGAACAGGCCGCAGCCAAATTGCGCGCTCTGCCCGAGGTCGCCCGCGTCACCACGCTGGCAAGCTTTATTCCCGATCAGCAGCCGGAAAAACTCAAGCTCATCGCCGCCGCCGCGAAGACGCTCGATCCGGTTCTCAATCCGCCGACTACGGCTGCGCCGCCGACCGATGCGCAAAACGTCAGCATGATCAATTCCACGGTGAACGCGCTTAAGACGCTTGCGGGCGACGCCAAGGGTCCAGGCGCCGACGCGGCGCACCGGCTCGCCGCGGCCATGACGGCGCTCGCCAAGGCCGACCCTTCGGTCCGGCAGCGGGCTGAAGTGGCGTTCGTGCAGCCGCTGCATACGGCGCTCGATGAGCTTCGCGGATTGTTCAAGGCGCAGGCAGTTACCGCGGAATCGCTGCCGCCTGAACTCGTCCATCAGTGGATGACCACGGGAGGTCAGACGCGCGTCGATATTGCACCGAAGGGCGATACCAACAGCAATGCTGTGCTGGAGAGATTTGCCGACACCGTCCAGGCCGCCGAGCCAAACGCGTCCGAGGGGCCGATCTCTATTCTCGACGCGCGCCACACCGTGCTGGTTGCGTTCGGCGAAGCCGGCGCCTGTGCGCTGATCTCCATCACTATCATTCTCTGGATCACGCTGCGGCGGCTCGGCGACGTTCTGCTCACGTTGGTGCCATTGCTGCTGGCGGTTGTTGTCACCTTGGAGCTTTGCGTCATCGTCGATCTGCCGCTGAATTTCGCCAACATCATTGCGTTGCCGCTTTTGCTCGGCGTCGGCGTGGCGTTCAAGATCTACTACATTATGGCGTGGCGCGAGGGGCAGACGAACCTGCTGCAATCGGTGCTCACGCGTGCCGTGACCTTCAGCGCCTTGACCACCGCGACGGCGTTCGGCAGCTTGTGGTTCTCAAGTCACCCCGGCACGTCGAGCATGGGCAAACTTCTGGCGATCTCGCTGATGACGACGATGGCGGCGGCCGCATTGTTTCAGCCCATTTTGATGGGTAAGCCGCGCGAGCACGAGAAGAGCTACTAACCGCAAAGATTCGTCTGGCGTGCGGGCGTTCGTTCGTACACCATGCCTCTCGGATAGATGCGGGCCGCCATTCGAGCATACGAGGGCCGAATGAAAATCAAGACGATCGAGCCCTTCGCGGCCAGCCTGCCGATGAAAAAGCCCGTAACGATGGCAGGCGAGACCTTGACCCGCGCCGACAACGTGTTTGTGCGGATCGAGACCGACAGCGGTGTGGTCGGCTGGGGCGAGGCGGCGTCGGCGCCGACCATGACCGGCGAAACCACGGCCAGCATGATGGCGGCAATCATCCATATGCGGCCGGGACTGATCGGACGTGCGGCCGACGATTTTCCGGCACTCTCGGCGGCGATGAACGATGCCATGTTCGGCAACAGCGGCGCCAAGGCCGCGATCGAGATGGCGTCGCACGATGCCGTGGCGCGCGCTGCCGGCCGGCCGCTCTATACGCTGTTTGGCGATCGCCGGCGCAGCCGCATTCCGGTGCTGGCCGTGATCGGCTCAACCGATCAGGCTGCGGATCTGAGCGAGGCGCGTGAGCGTTGGGCGGCCGGCTATCGGGCTTTCAAGATCAAGGTTGGACTTGCTTCTCCCGAAGCGGATGCGGCGCGCACGCAAGACGTCTGTCGACTGCTCAAGTCGCAGGGCGAGCCGTGCCTCGTGTCGGCCGATGCCAATCAGGGTTTTGGCGTCGACGAAGCGCTGCGCTATGTCGCGGGGCTCGCCGATTGCGGCCTCGATTTCTTCGAGCAGCCGGTGCGCGCGGAAAATCTCGACGGCATGGCGCGCATTGCCGCCGCAACCGCAGCGCCGATCGGCGCCGACGAGGGCATCCATTCGCTCGAAGACATTGAGCGCCACCACGCCCGCGGCGCGGCTGCAGGCGTTAGCCTGAAGGCCATCAAGCTCGGCGGCCTGCGCGCGCTGTTCGAAGCGTGCCGGCTGTGCGACCGCCTGGGTATGAAGGTCAATATTTCCTGCAAGACCGGCGAATCCAGCGTCGCTTCGGCCGCGGCATTGCATCTTGCCGCAGCGGTGCCGGCGCTCGGCTGGGGCCTCACGCTGACCAGCAGCGGTCTTGCCGAAGATGCTGTGCGAGAGCCGCTACGGATTGATGGCGGTCACGCCGTTGTGCCGGAGGGCTCCGGCCTCGGCATCGACGTCGATGAGCAGCGGCTGCGCGGCGGTCAGCAGACGAGGATGGTGGCGTAGGCTATTTTTCCTCGTCCTCCTCATCGTCCTCGTCGTCGTGTTCGTCTTCGTCCCGCTCTCTCGCTTCTTCAAGTTCACCGTCGATGAACTCCTCCAGATCATCGAAGGCCTCTTCGATTTCGCTTGCCGGGATACCCTCTTCGAGGGCCGCCGCGACACACTCGGCTGCCCACTCCTTCGCCGGCGAAGCCGCTCCCTCCAACGGATAGCCTTCCTGTGCAATCTTCTCCGTGACCCAGGTCTCGACGAACTCCAGGGCGCGCGCGCTCATGTATAGACTCCCCCTGCCTTCCTTTGCCGGGAAGCGTAACATAGCCGGGCGGAGGAGAATGTGAAGGCAAAGGCTCTCGGTATCGCCGTCGTCGGCTCCGGTCGGATCGGCACCTTGCGTGCCCGGCTTGCCGCCAAGCATCCGGCGGTGGGTTTTCTGGCTGTCGCCGACAAGGACTTGGGCCAAGCCAAAAAGCTTGCCGAGCTCGCCGGCGCCGATTTCCATTCTGCCGACAACGACGCGGTGATCGCACACCCTGATGTCAACGCGGTCTTCGTCTCGACGCCCGAGGGCGAGCACGCCGCGCCGGTGTGCCGGGCGCTCGAACTCGGCAAACCGGTGCTGGTGGAAAAGCCGCTCGCCCTGTCGCTCAACGACGCCGAGGCGATCCTCAAGACGCTGAGGACAACCGGCGGCACGCTGCGGGTCGGCTACAGCCGCCGCTTCAAGGAATGCTTTCTGCGCGCCAAGGAGCAGATGATCCACCGCCGGCTCGGCAAGGTGAGCGGCGCTTTGGCGCGCGTCTATAATTCGCGCGCTCAGACTTTCGCCATCCTCAAGCGCGATCCGCATGCCACGCCGGTGCTCGACGTGCTCACCTATTACGTCGATCTGATTTGCTGGCTGCTCGAAGGCAATAAGCCGGTTGAGGTGGTGGCGCGGGGCCAGCACGGCATCCTTCGCGACGCCGGTTACAGCGCCCACGACGTAACCTGGGCGCTGGTCACGTTCGCCGACGGCGCCGTGGTCAATTTCGGTATCGCCTATGCGCTGCCGGCGCGCTATCCGACGCAAGGCCAATCCGACCGCGTCGAGCTTTTGGGCAGCGACGGCACCATGATTATCGACGACGATCACATGGAGCACCTCTTGTTTTCCGAGAAGGGCATTCCGCATCCTTATGTGCCCGGCCACTCCGTCGAGATGGCGTTCCTCGGCAGCAATACGGCGGGCGACTGGGCGATGGGCGATTTCTGGGGACCGCTGGGCAATGAGACGCGCGCCTGGCTCGATTTTCTATCCACCGGCCGGCCGAGCATCCACGCCACGCCGGAGCAGGCGATGCTCAACCTCAAGACCACCTACGCCATCGAGCGCGCGGTTTCGACCGGGCAGGTGGTGCGGCTCGATTACGACGTTTAGAAACAAAGGGAGGTGGGATGCTTGGCCGGTCCATCGGCAGGCGCCCAACGCGGAGACGGAGAACTTGACGCATGACGGAAAAATTCGGGCGGCTGGCGCTGCACATGTGGACGATCGACACCACGCCATTGAAAACGGCGCTCGATGCCGCGCGCATTGGGGGTTTCGACGCGGTTGAGCTGCGGCGCACCGACTTCACCCGCTGCTTCGATGCCGGCATGAGCAACGCCCAGGTTCTCGACCTTATAAAAGGCAGCGGCATTCCGGTCGGCGTGCTTGGTGTCGAATACGGCTGGCTGTTCGCCACAGGTGATGAAAGCAAGCGGCTGTTCAAGGTGTTTCGCGAATCCTGCGAGAACGCGGTCGCGCTCGGCTGCACGACGCTGATGAGCGCGCCGGGCCCGCTTCAGGGGCCGATCCGGGACGCGATCGAGTATCTCAAGCGCGCCGGCGATATCGCGGGCGAGTTTGGATTGAAGCTCGGCATCGAATTCAATTCGCAGCATCCCGTGCTCAACAGCCTCTCGGTGCTGACCGAGCTGATTACCGGCGCGAACAAGCCGAATTGCGGTTATCTGATCGATACCTATCACTTCACCCGCAGCGGCGCCGGAGGCCGTGGTTTCGAGAGCGTGCCGGCGGAGCAAATCTTCTGCTTCCAGTTCAGCGACCTGTCACCCAATCCCGTCACCGGCGTGGCACGCCCGACCGATCGGCTGCCGCCCGGCAAAGGTATCGTCAAATGGCGCGAAATTCTCGGGCTGTTGGCGGAGAAGAAGTACACCGGCTATCTCAGCTATGAGGCGCCGAACCCGGACATGTGGGCACGCTCGCCGTATGACGTGGCGCGCGAAGGCGCTGAATTGATGCGCAAGCTCATCAAAGACGCTGTTCCCTCTTACGCGTGAGGCAGACGATGAACGACACAGCCGTCCCCACCGCCGATCCGCTGTTCGCCGGGCTGAACGATCGCTCGATCACGGCGATCCCGACGACGGTCGAAAAGCAGCGCTACGTGACCAGCGTTGCGCCGAGGGCCAGTAATCCAGGCCGCTGGGTCGAGCAGCCACGGCTGCCGATCCCGACCGGCGAGCACGCCGTGATCGAGTGCCAGGGCAACATCCACGTCATTGCCGGCTACGCGCGACATCGCTTCGACGCCAATTTCCATCAGGTCTACGACTCCAAAGCGCGTACCTGGTCGCTGAAGGCGCCGTTTCCGGTGGCGGGCAATCACGTTGCGGGCGTCGCCATCGGTTCGAAGATTTACACATTCGGCGGCTTCATCGAGCAGAACCGGTGCCCGCATTCGCGCTGCTTCGTCTATGACACGGCGACCGACCAGTGGATGCCGATCGCCGGACTGTCGCGGCCGCGCGGCGCCATCTCGGCGATCGAACTCGACGGCAAGATCCATTTGCTCGGCGGTCGCGACGTGCGCTCGGTGGAATGGCACGAAGTTTACGATCCGGCGGCGAACAAATATTCGGAGCGCGCCAGCATGCGCGGTTCGACCGCGACGCAGCCGTTTGTCGGCCAGCGCGACCATATGGGCGTTGCCGTGGTCGACGGGAAAATCCACGCCATTGCCGGCCGCATGGATTCCTACGATTTCAACACGTCGCTCAACGCGGTGTATGATCCGCAAAGCGACAGTTGGAGTTTTCGGGCGCCGCTGCCGACGGCGCGCAGCGGGCCGTCCTGCGTCTATATCGGCGGCAAGATCGTGGTGTTCGGCGGCGAGGCCACCGGCCGCGTGTTCGGTACCAACGAAGCCTACGATCCCAAGACCGATACCTGGGAAGCCTTGACCCCGATGGCGCTGCCGCGCCACGGCCTGCATGGCGCGACTTGCGCCGTGATCGGCAACATGGTGCATGTGCCGGGCGGCGGCCCGGTTCCCGGCGGCAGCGTCCAGGGCGCTTATCACGACGCCTTCACCTTTGGCTGACACCGGCGGCCGCGACGCGAGTGAGTGACATTGAGGACCGGCTCGATCGGCCGGCGCAACCCTGATGAATGAGTCAAGAAAACCGGATGAAACCGGCTTCCGCTTTATCGGCAAACCGCTGCCACGCAAGGAAGACGCGCGCCTCATCACCGGCCATGGCCGGTTCACTGATGACTTCGCGGTTGAGGGCCAAGCCTATGCCGCGATAGTGCGGTCGCCCCACCCGCACGCGCGCATCGCGGCGATCATCACCGAGCGCGCCCAGGCGATGCCTGGCGTTCTTGGCGTCTTCACCGGCGCCGATTGTGCGGCCGACAAGATCGGTCCGATCCCGCACGACCCGGTGCCGAAGACCAAATACGACATGAAGCTGCATGGGCCCGGCGGTAAGACAGTGTTCGCCGGTCCCCACATGCTTTTGCCTGCCGACAAGGTGCGGCATGTCGGCGAAGCCGTGGTGATGGTGGTCGCCGAAACCAAGGCGCAGGCAATGGATGCGGCCGAGGCCGTCGAAGTTCAATATGAAGAGGTGCCGTTCGTTTTGCATTCGGAAGGCGCAATGCAACCGGGCGCGCCCGCGATCTGGGATCAGGTCCCGGACAACATGCTGGTCGAGACTTTTTTTGGCGATCGCGAAGCGACCGACCGGGCTTTTGCCCGCGCGGCGCACGTTGTGGCGAAGAAATTCCACATCGGCCGATTCACCGGCGTGCCGATGGAGCCGCGTTCGGCGCTTGGGCAATACGATGCCGCGACGGACTCCTACCTGCTCTATGCCGGTTCGGGCGGCGCAGTGCGGCAGCGGAATGAATTGATCCACGTGGTCGGCGTGCCACCGGAGCGGCTGCGGGTGATTTCCGCCGATGTCGGCGGCAATTTTGGCACGCGTAACCGCACCTATGTCGAGTTCGGTCTTGTGCTGTGGGCGGCAAAGAAGCTCGGCCGGCCGGTCAAATTCACCGCGATGCGCTCCGAAGCCTTTCTCAGCGATTATCAGGGCCGCGATCTGGTGACGACGGTGGAGCTCGCGATCGACGACAAGCACCGCTTCATCGGTATGCGCGCGACCAATATCAGTAACGTCGGCGCGCGCTGCGTGTCGTTGTCGCCGCTGAGCAAGGGCTCGGGCCTTATTCCCGGCTCCTATGCGATTCCGGCGACCACGCTGCGTTCGGTCGCGGTGTTCACCAACACCATGCCGACCAATGCATACCGCAGCTCGGGCCGGCCGGAAGTCACCTTCGCCATCGAGCGCCTGGTCGACGAGGCGGCCAAACAACTCGGCGTCGACCGCATCGCGCTGCGTCGTAAGAACCTCATATCGTCGAAGGCGATGCCCTATCGCAACTCGGTCGGAATGCTCTACGACAGCGGGCATTACGAAGAGAACATGGACTGGGCGATGGAAATCGCCGACTGGAAGGGATTTCCGGCGCGGCGCCGCGAAGCCAAGCGCCGCGGCAAGCTCTTGGGCCGGGGGCTCGCCAATTATGTCGAGTCGTCGATCGGAGCGCCGAAGGAGCAGGCGCAGCTCAAGGTGCGGCCGCAAGATTCGTCCGGGCCGGCCCGCGTCGATGCCGTGATCGGCACGCAATCGAACGGGCAGGGCCACGAGACGAGCTTCGCCCAGGTGGTGGCCGATCTGCTTCACGTTCCCGACGAGCGCGTGAACATCATCTACGGCGATACCGCGGTGGTGAAAGTCGGCGGCGGGTCGCATTCGGGACGTTCGATGCGCCATGCGGCCACGGTTTTCTCCAAGGCTGCGATCGATCTCATCGCCAGAGGCAAGGAGATTGCGGCGATCGTGATGGGCTCGACGCCGGAAAATGTCGTCTACGACGACGGCCGATTCAGCTCGCGCGATACCAATCTGACCTTCGATTTTCTTGAGCTTGCGACCGAGGCGGCGCGCCATGAGCTGCCGGAGGCGCTCAAGGACGGCATTGCGGTCGTTACCGACAACGAGATGCACGATCCCGTGTTTCCCAACGGCACCGCGATTTGCGAAGTCGAGATCGATCCCGAAACCGGCGAAATCGTCATCACCCGCTACGCCTGCATCGACGATGTGGGCCGCTGCATCAATCCGCTGATCGTCCACGGCCAGACCCACGGTGCGATCGCGCAGGGCGTCGGCCAGGCGATGTGGGAGCAAATCTATCTCGATCCCGACAGCGGACAGCCGCTCACCGGCTCCTTGATGGATTACGGCATGCCGCGCGCCGACCTGCTGCCGTCGTTCCGGACCGAGATCGCCGAAGTGCTGTCGCCGACCAATCCGCTCGGCATCAAGGCCGGTGGCGAGGGCGGCACCACGGCCGCGCCCGCCGTCATGGTCAGTGCCATCCTCGATGCACTGGGCGAGCTTGGCATCCGCGACGTGTCGATGCCGGTGACGCCTTATAAGGTGTGGCAGGCGATCCAGGAGGCGCGGACAACGGCCGAATCGGCGCCGGGCCGTGCTTGACGGCCGCTGTGCCGCGCGGGAAGACATGCTGAGAGGGAGGAAAGTTTAATGGCCAACAAGATCATTATCAGCTGTGCGATCACCGGCTCGATCCACACGCCGACCATGTCGGACGCGCTGCCGATCACGCCCGATCAGATCGCCACGCAGGCGATCGATGCCGCCAAGGCGGGAGCGGCCATCCTGCATCTGCACGCGCGCGATCCGAAGGACGGCCGGCCGTCGTCCGAAGCCTCCGTGTTCATGCAGTTTCTGCCGCGCATCAAACAGGCAACCGACGCCGTCGTGAACATCACGACCGGCGGCGCGGTGACCATGACGGTCGACCAGCGCATTTCGGCGGCCAATACGCTGGCGCCGGAAATGTGCTCGATGAACATGGGGTCGATGAATTTCGCGCTCTACCCGATGGCGAAGCGCTACAAGACCTGGAAATACGATTGGGAGGAGAGCTATCTGCTCAATTCCGACGCCTATATCTTTCCCAACACGTTCCGCGACATCGAGAAGGTCTACAAGACGCTGGGCGAAGGCCACAGCGTGAAATTCGAACATGAGTGTTACGACACCGGCCACCTCTATAATCTCGCCCACATGGTGGATCGCGGCCTGTTCAAACCGCCGATATTCCTGCAACTGATCTTCGGCATCCTGGGTGGCATCGGCCCCGATCTCGACAATCTGTTCTTCATGAAACGCACCGCCGACAAGCTGTTCGGCAAGGATTATCTGTGGTCGGTGCTGGCCGGCGGACGGCATCAGATGAATTTCTGCACCGCCGCGGCGATGATGGGCGGCAACGTCCGCGTCGGGCTGGAAGATTCGCTCTATATCGGCCCTGGCAAACTCGCCAAGAGCAACGCCGAACAGGTAACGAAAATCCGCCGGATCATCGAGGACCTGGGCTTCGAGATCGCGACGCCGACGGAGGCGCGGCAGATGCTCGGCCTCAAAGGCGGCGATCGCGTGAAGTTCTAGGTCGCCGTCATGGCCGCGACAAGCGCGGGCATGACGATTAAATTGTTTCAGCACTCAATCGACACCGGGCTTTCGACATCGGGCTTTGGGCTCCCATGAACGCCATCGATCTGAAAGGCCGCATCGCCATCGTGACCGGCGGGGCGAGGGGCATCGGCTTTGCCATTGCGCAACGCATGCTGCGCTCGGGCGCGCAGGTCGCGTTATGGGACATCGACGCGGCCGCGATGAACGAGGCCGCGCGACCCTTGCAAGATAGCGGCGTCGTTTACGTCAGGGCTGTTGACGTCACCGACGACTCGTCCGTGGCTGCCGCGACCGCTTTGCACATGCGTACCTTGGGCAAGGCCGATATCCTGGTGAACAACGCCGGCATCACCGGCGGTAATGCGCCGCTCTGGGAGCTTGCACCCGACATGTGGCGGCGCGTCATCGACGTCAACCTGATCGGTCCGTATCTCACCTGCCGGGCGATCGTGCCGCACATGATCGCGGCGGGCTACGGCCGCATCGTCAATATCGCCTCGATCGCCGGCAAGGAGGGCAACCCGAACGCCTCGCACTATTCGGCTTCCAAGGCGGCCCTGATCGCGCTCACCAAGTCGCTCGGAAAGGAACTGGCGACCACCGGCGTGCTGGTCAATTGCATCACGCCGGCGGCCGCCAGAACCGAGATGTTCGAGCAGATGAAGCAGGAGCACATCGACTACATGCTCTCGAAAATCCCGATGAACCGCTTCGTCGCGGTCGAGGAAATCGCCGCCATGGCGGCTTGGCTGGCATCGAGCGAGTGCTCGTTCTCGACCGGCGCGGTGTTCGATATTTCGGGCGGCCGCGCGGTCTATTGAGCGCAGTCTCTTGGTGGGCGGTCTTGACCCGGCGGGCGGCGGAACGCTACATGCTGGTCCAATTCCGGGCGGTTAGCTCAGTGGGAGAGCACTTCCTTGACATGGAAGGGGTCACAGGTTCAAATCCTGTACCGCCCACCATTCTCTGCAAGTCAAAGCGGAATTAAATCGCCGTACGAAAATACCGCGTCGGCGGCACATAACTGTGTCCAGCGTTCCGCCCCGAAAACAGCTCTATAAAGTCAAAACGACAGCAAGCGCCGCGCCGTTATCGGCGCGGCGACTGATTGCATGGCGAAGGGAAACGTTGAGCGCCTCACGCGCCTTTTAAGCGCTTGTTGCACTCGCTGTAATAGCCACCGCCCTTCTGGATCCACTTCAGGCCGCCATTGCCGTTGTTGGCCTTGTTCTCATTGTACTGGTCGAGGCAGGTGTGCATACGCGCTTTGCCAGCGGACTCTTTCGAATATTTCGGGGAAACGGCGCTCGGAAACACGGCGTTTCCAGTCGCGGCCGGAGCCGCCATTGGGGCTTCTTTTTTCTTGGCCGCTGGTTTGGGAGCGGGAGCCGGTTCCGTTGCGGCAGGCGCCGGCGCTGGTGCCGCCGTGGCCGCAGGCGCTTGCTCCTGCCGGCACGCCGTAATGAATTCCGCGCGCTTCTTGCCGCCCGTGGTCTTGGCGGCTTCGGCCGCCTTCCATTCGGCCTCGCATGCTTTCGCGGTCTTGTTTTTGGCTTGTGCCGGAACCGAGGCAATCGCCAAGCCGAGCGCTCCAAAAACAATTCCGGACACCAACCAGACGCGAATTTTCATGACAAATCCCTCCTCTGCAAAGCCTGGCCAGTCGTTGACCGGGGCTTAGTGTCCAAATCAGGTGCCCATCCCGGTTTTCTCGCAACTGCCCTCGAAGCTCTTATTCGCTGCGCCTTTGAGCTTCGCCGCCGCCTTCTCGCAGCAGCTTTTCACGTGGCTGGTCAAAGCTGCGCCATGCAGCTTGGCATCCTGGCATTTCTTCCCGGCCGCGACCGCTGGCGGATCGCCGGCCGGCGCCATGGTGCCTTGCGCCATTGCGGCCGAGCCCAGCCAGAACGACGCGATCACGATTGCAATCACTTTCATGTCTTCCTCCTCATTTGGTCGCTGATTTGAAGTCCAATTCCAATCAGGTACTTGTCTGCAGTTGCCCGTTCTTGCTCGCCTGATCCACAACGTTGGGCAGATGCTGGGCAAGCATATTAAGCGCCGCATCGACCGGCAAGCCGAGATGACGCGCCATCTCCTGAATTTGGGCATTGTTCAGGACCGATTTGAGCTGATCGGCGGTGATCGGCTGATTGGCGCCGTTGCCGAGCCATGATTGCACCTGCGGGCCCAGCCCGCTTTGCTGCAATTGCGTCACCAGCCCATTGAGATCGCCGAATTGGGTTTTGGCCAGCAAGGCATTGATCAATGCCGGCGCCGCCGTTGCTTCGATCTGACCGAGAGCGCCTTTGAGCGCGCCGCCGAGGTTGAGTTCGTCCAATAAGCCCATGATTGTCCTCCATAATTAGAAAAAACAACGATATGCCGCAGTGGTGTCAAAACGACGACGACAAGATTAGTGGAAGCGGGCGACTGGCGCCAGTGGCCGGCCGCTCAGGCAGACCTGCAGGACGCGCTCGCCTTTGCCGATTTAGCTCTAATTGTCGAGATTGCGGCCGCTGTCGCGCAATATCAATGGTGCAGCAGTACCATAGAGATTTCAGGCACGTAGGTGATCAGCAGGAGCGCCGCGAAATTCAGCAGCAGAAATGGCAGGACGCCCAGATAGATACGGCTCAAAGGCGCGTTGAAGATTGCCTGCGAGGAAAACAGGTTCAGTCCGAATGGCGGCGTGTACATGCCGAGACTGAGATTGACCGCGACGATGATGCCGAAGTGAATCGGGTTGACGCCGACGGCTTGCACGATCGGCAACAACAAAGGCGTGAGAATAAGAATGGCGGCCGGAGGCTCGAGAAAGCTTCCGGCGATCAGGAGGCCGATATTGAGGATGAGCAGCAGCTCCCATTTCGACATGTGCAGCGCGTCGATCGAGGCGACGATCTGCTGCGGGATGCCGCTGGTCGTCAGCAGCCACGAATAGATGCCGGCTGACGTCACGATCAGCAGAATTTGCGAAATCAGGAAGGCGGAATCGATGAGAATCTTCCAGAACTTGGCGATATCGACTTCCTTGTAGATGACCATCGTGACGAACACCGAATAGACCACCGCCACCCCGGCTGCCTCGGTCGGCGTGAAGACGCCGCCGTAAATGCCGCCGAAGATCACCGCCAGGGTACCGATCGACCAGCTCGCGTCCTTGGTGGTTTTCCAGATGGTCTCCCAGCGCGCTCGGTTACCCAGCGGTACGCCCTTGATCCGTGCATAGATCATGACGAATCCGGCATCGATGACGCCGATGAGGATGCTCGGCAGGATTCCGGCGGTGAACAGCTGGACCGCCGACTGCTCCGCCGATACCGCGTACAGGATCATGGCGATCGACGGCGGGATTACGACCGCAATCGCGCCCGAAGAGGCGATCAGGCCGACCGCGAAACGTTCGTTGTAGCCGCCGTCCTTGAGCGACGGATAGATCATGCGCCCCATGGCGATGACGGTACCGACCGCGGTGTGCGACATGGCGCCGAATAATTCCGACGCCGCGACCGTTGTCACCGCGAGCGATCCGCGCACCCCGCCGACGATCGCCATCACCATGGCGATGACGCGCCGCGCGATGCCACCCTGCGCCATGAACTCGCCGGCAAGCACGAAGAACGGCACGGCGAGCAGCGGAAAATTGTCGAGGCTGCCGAACATGTAGGTCTGCACGGCGTCGGTCGGCACCCCGGCGACGGTGAGCACTGCGACGATCGAAGTAACCAAGAGAATGAGGAAGATCGGAAATCCGATCAGCAGCAGCACTACCGGCAGCGCGAAATAGATAAGATAAGCCATTACTATCGCTCGTTCAGCCGTGTGCGTCGCTCGGAGGATTGGCTGGAGTGCGCCGCAGCGTTAAGAGCCGGATGGCGACGAGCACTCCCATCAGCGTGTAGCCAATCGGAACCATCGATTGTGGAATGACGAGCGGGAAGTCGGCCGCTTCGCTGCGTTCGTCGAAAGCGGCGAGCTGCACAATGACCGGATAGGCAAAATCGGTCACCGCAATGGCGGCCGCAATCAGCACCAGTTCGGAAAGCAGATTGAAGAACGCGTTCCACTTGGCAGGTAAAAGCGAAATCAGCATGTCCATGCGGATATACCGGCCCTGCCAGGCGACGGCGCAGCAGCCGGTGAAGACGCAGCCGACCATCAGGAAAAGCATGATCTCTTCGGCCCAAGGGATCGATACGCTGAACACGTAGCGGCCGATGATATTGATGAAATTGATCACGACGCTGGACAGCAGGCAGATTGCCGACACCGTGCGGGTCAGCGTCAGCAGCCATTCAACGCCCTTGTGTATCGCTGGGATCATCGTCCGTTCCGTCGCGTCGTTACCGGACCGAGGGTTTGCGCTCCCGATCGCGCCACGCCGTGGCGCAGCCGGCCGGCACGACGGCACCGTCTATCGTGGCCGTCGTCTGCCGCACGCCGATCGAGCAATAATTCCCCCACCAAGACTATTTGTTCAAATGGCTGCGGCGTATGAGAGCAACCATGCGGCTTTATCTCGGCAAGGTTAGAGGATAGCTGCAAGCCGGACAACGAAAATCTCCCCGCACCGCGTGCTCACTTCGCCGCATCGGTGATGATTTTATATGCGGCGGCCAGCGTTGGCTTTGTTTTCGAGACATCCGTGCCGACACTGGCCAATGTCCGCAACAAGTCCGCCTGTTCTTCGGAGGGCAGGCTGATCAGTTGGCCGCCAGCATCCGTCCAGGCTCGGCGCGCCCTGGCGTTGAAATCAATGACCGAGGGATTGAGCCCGGTGGCTGCGGCGGTGGCATCCCTATCGACGATCTGCTGAAGGTCCGCGGGCAACGTATCGTACCATTTCTTGCTGAGTTCGGTGATGCCAAAGATTGCGGGCTGGTCGATCTCGGTCACATATTTGGCCACACGCTGAAATTGCATCGAGTTCAACACTGTCATCGCCGAAACAGCGCCGTCAAGCGCGTTGTCCTGGAGCCCCGGCAGGACCTCGCCAAGCGTCATTGGTTTCGGTACTGCGCCGAGCCGCTGCATCGCCACACGCTGTAATTGCGAGGCGAAGATGCGAATCCTCATGTCCTTGAAATCGGCCAGATGGCTGATCGGCTTGCGCGATACGACAACGGACGGAGCAACCATGAAAAGCGCGACGCCGCGCAGGCCCTTGTCGGCCCCGAGACCGAGCATCAGATTGCGAACCGCGGGGTTGGCCGCCAAGTGCTGACCGCCTTCGATCGATGTGACGAGAGCGGGAGCGGTCAGAAGCTCGAAGCGCTCATCGATGCCGGCGAGAAATTCCGGCGGCACGACCTGACACTGGATAGCCCCGAACTGCACGCCTTCGGCCTGCTGCTGGGTCGAACCCAGTTGGCTCGCCGGATAGATTTCAGGTCTGATACGGCCGCCCGAATCCTTTGCGACCGCGGCGGCGTACGCCTTGGCAAACTGATGCTGCACTTCGCCGACAGTCGCGATCGAAATCTTCATGACGTATGGTTTGTCGTCGGCGGCGCGCGCGGTGAGCGTCGCGGCAAGCAATACGGCGACGACGGCCCACGCGCGGGCGGCATTTCTGCGTGCAGTCACCATAGTCCTACCTCCCGGCCAATCGGCGCAGTCCAGCTTGCGCCCTTCCACCTGTCGCCGCCATCGACGGCCTCATGATTATTGGCTCGGCCCCTGCCGCGTCCGCGCGGCCGCGTCCGCTACGATTTGGTAAGCGGTGGCTAATTTCGGCTCTTTGCTTGAGACGTCCGGAGCGACGCTGGCGATCGTCTTCATCATCGCAGCCTGCTCGTCCGGAGCCATTGTGATCAGCTCGCCGCCGCCGGATCTAAAGCTTGCCTCGGACTGTTTGACCTGCTCGACCGCGTACGGATCGATTGCCAAGGACTGCGCCTTCGCGTCCCGCTCTATGATCTGCTGGAGATCCTCGGGCAGGGACTCGAACCATTTCTGGTTGACCTCGGCGATCAGGAAGATTGCCGGCTGGCCGGTCTGCGTTGCAAATTTCGCGGCGTCGACCATGTGAAAATTGGCGACCGGGCCGATGCCGGTTACCGCGCCGTCGATGGTGCCTTGCTGGATTGCGGGCAGTACGTCGCCGAGTGTCATGGCGACGGGGGTGATGCCTAGCCGTTGAAACGCTTCACTCTGAAACTGTGAGGCGAAGATTCGGATTTTCTTGCCCTTGAAGTCTGCAAGGCGGCGCAGCGGCATCCTGGATACGATGACGGATTGTTCGGCCATGAACAGGCCGACGCCGTGCAGCCCCTTGGTGGCGCCGAGGCCAAGCATCAGCTTGAGCACCGCAGGATCGTGGGACACGCGCTGGCCGTGCGCCTGCGAGTCCACCAGGCCCGGCGCGGCCATGACTTCAAAACGCGGGTCGAGCCCGACCATGAATTCGGGCGGCACGACCTCCATCTGGATCGAGCCGAACTGCGTGCCTTCGATCTGCCGCGGAATCGAGCCGAGCTGGCTGGCGGGATAAAGCTGCGCTTTGATGCGGCCGCCTGAATCCTTCTCCACCGCCGCCGCGAAATTCGCCGACCATTTGTCGGGAATATCGTGGATCGTCGGCGTCGAGATTTTCATCAAGTAGGATTTTTGCTGCGCCTGCGCTGTCCCGGACGGCGCCGCCAACGACAGCAGCAGAGCGCCGGCGGCAGCCATCGCCGCCGCGCAAAATTCACATTCCATAGAGCGCATGACATCCTCCCAACCGGGCTTCCCCAAGCACGGCATCCATGCGGCGCGGAATTGCGGTCACATGGTCATTTCAGTTTCTGTGCGGCCTCCTTCACGATCTCATAGGTGGTCTTGACCAGCGGCTTCTTGGCGGCGACGTCGTCGCCGACGTTCAAAAGCGTTTTCATCATCTGGGCCTGCTCGTTGGCCGGCAGGTCGATCAATTGGCCGCCGTTTTTGGTCCAGACTTGCCGGGCGCCCGTGAGGATATCGAGCGCCTGTGGATTGATCGCGACAGCTTCCTTGGCGGTATCCTGATCGACGATCTTTTGCAGATCGGCGGGCAGCGAGTCGTGCCACTTTTTGCTGATTTCGACGATGATGAAGATCGAGGAGTGGCTCGTCATGGCAACGTATTTGGCGCTGTCGTAGAAATGCAGCCCCGAGAGCAGCTGGACGCCGAAGGCTGCGCCGTCGAGCGTGCCCTGCTGAATTGCCGGCAGCACATCGCCCGGCGACATGGCGACGGGCGTGGCGCCAAGGCGCTTGAAAGCCTCGGACTGAAACTCGGAGGCAAAAATCCGGAGCTTCTTGCCTTTGAAATCGGACACATGACGGATCGGCGTCTTGGAGACTACCTCTGCGGGCTCGGCGTAAAACAATCCAGCGCCGATCAGGCCCTTGTCGGCGCCGAGCGCCAGCATCGCCTTGAGCACCGCCGGATCGGCGGCGACACGTTGGCCCTGCGCCACGCTGCCGACGAGCCCCGGCGCGGCCATGACCTCGAAGCGCTGATCGACGCCGACGAAGAATTCCGGCGGAATGACCGCGCACTGGATCGAGCCGAACTGGGTACCTTCGATCTGCCGCGGAATTGAGCCGAGCTGGCTCGCCGGATAGACCTGCGCCTTGATGCGGCCGCCGGAGTCCTTCTCGACGGCGGCGGCAAGGTTGCGCGCGAACATGTCGGGCGCCGCGTGAATGGTGGGCGTCGTGATCTTCATGACATACGGCGTGGTTTGCGCCTGCGCCGCGCCGAGGCTTAGCGCGATCGAGACGATGCAGGTCGCCGCGGCAGCCGCCGTTCGCGCCGCGATGGCGCATGCTCTGGGACGCATGTCGTCCTCCCTTTGTTGGTGCCGCCGTTGTTGATGTGGCGGGCGTGTTGTTGCTTGCTGACGTGGGCGCCCGTGCTCGGGCAACGTCAGCGCGACGTTAATTGATCGAACGCGCGCACGCAACGCGGATGCCGGGAAGCGGCGGGTCAGGTTGTCGCGTCGCCGCCTTGCTCAAGCCGCTTGTTTGCGCAGCGCCAGCAAGCCGCACGCGGCAATTGCGCCCATGGCAAGGGAAATCAGCACGTTGTAGCCCGCGAGCGAAATGCCGAGAAAGCGCCACGCCGCCTGATCGCAGCGCACGACGTGGATAGGCTTCTGCAACTGCTCGAGCATCGATCGGCCGCTGTCGAGGTCGCCGAGCGGGCCGGAGCAGTCGGTCGGGCCGGGCCAGAAATGCCATTCGACGCCGGCGTGGTAGGTGCCGAGCGCCGCGCCGCAGAGGACCGCGATGAGGACCATGAGGAGACCCCCGGCGAGGAGCCGGGGCGATGCGCCGCCGCGTGCCGCCAGTACGAGCAGGAGCGACAGCGGAATGACAATGTAATAGGGAATCCGCTGCTGCAGGCAGAGCGGGCAGGGCGGATAGCCGAGCACGAATTGGAAAAACCAGGCGCCCAGCAGCGTCGCAAGGCTGATCGCGAAGATGGCGAGCGCAGCCCGGGCGGCTGGGCCGAGGCCCGACCCGCGCACCACGCTGCGGTTGATCGCCGTCGTCTGATCCATGGCCGGTCGGACTCCTGGTCTTGCGGCTCCGCAAGGGTTCGTTGCCGCAGCCAATGACCGATCATTGGGGTAGAAGCAAGGCCCGGATACAATGGCGCGCGACCAGGAAATCGCCTTGCTCCGGATGGCTGAATTTTCCTTGGCGGGTCGGGTCGCCTCCGCCTATATATTTGCGCCTAGCCCGTGTGGCGGAATGGCAGACGCAATCGACTCAAAATCGATCGCCGCAAGGCATGGGGGTTCGACTCCCTCCACGGGCACCAAAACTAGGCCGGGCGAATGGCTTCGCATATAAAAATAACAAGATAATAACATGCGAATGATCGAACGGCTCAATCGGACTCGTTTTTGAGCCGCCATTTGTAACTTTTGCAATGGGTGACTATCGGCCCCATTAGAACGTTATCCCGATGGAGCCCTTGCCATCGGCATATATTGCCGATGGCGTTAGAGGTTATCGGCGCCATTGGAACATCGTACCGATGGGAGTGGTTACCCGCGGGGATGCATCACCGATGGCGCCTACTCATTTCGCTATCGGTAAATTTTACCGATGGGGACGGTTTTGGCAACACTGGAAGAACTCGTGGTGACGATCGCCAATGTCGAAGGTCTCGGGACTGACCGGGTCAGAGCCATCGCGCGCGTCGTCCGTGAGGCCGGCCTTATCGCGACCCGTGGCCGCGGAAATTCGGCGGCCAAAATGTCGGAGAGGGACGCGGCGAATCTGCTCATTGCGGTGAATGTCGCCGATACGGCACGTGTGGCTCCGCGAATCGTCGAGCGGTATCGAGGGTTGCGTGCACGTTCGGCGACATTTGATGCTGACTTTGGTGCCGAATTCGAAAAGCTCCTGCGCGCTGCCCGTACGCGGACAATGGCGAATTTTGTAGCCAATCTCGTACGCCTCGCGCCGAGGCGCTCACCGCTAGCCTCGACGCTATACGACGCGGAAGATTATGAGATGGAAATCAGGTTCAAGAAACCAACGCCTGGCGTCACAATCTATGTGGCTGTGCCACGCGAAGAAATCACAGCTTCGATTAGTTTTTACGAGCGCCGCGAAGGCCGGCCTACCGCCGTTTCGGACCTCGTCATCGGCTTCGCCATCAGCCAGCGCACCATTTTTGCGGTTGGAAAGCTTTTGCGCGGCGGAAGAGGCCAACAAAGAGCGTCCTCGCGGTTCAGAGAATGAGGGTTCCAAACGCCAGGCAAGATTTGAAGCGGCCAGCGGCAAACGGGCCGCCAATCGCGGTCTGTGTGGCATGCTCACTTTAAGTTTTTTCGTTCGAACGTACCTCGGCCGATCGCGTAATATGGCGCAAGCGCCACGGCGAACAAATAGAGACGGTCCTATATTGTTCTCTACCCCATTTGGGATACTGGGCCTCTATTTCCCAAAAAGGGACCTGACGCTCCGAGTAAAAGGGGGCCAGCCCGCGCTGCAAGAAATGTTGGAAGGCGTCAAGGCCCGGCAGGCGGCCTTCAACCTATGGGGCAAACATGATCGATAATGCCGTCATCGCGATCCTGCGTGCTGCCCCGGGCCCCTCACGTGGACTAAACCGACAGAGACCAGCATCGTCATCGAAGTGCAAACGACGAATGGTCCGGGCATTTTCCAATTTGGATCTCGTGCGGCAGCCATTCTAGCCGCCGAATCGGACGAGCTATGTGAGGCTGCGTTCAAAACCGGCCACTTCATGATTCAAAGCCGACTCAACTATCCGCTTGAGTTTGCGGACGATGAATCGGATAGCGGCAAAGGACTATGAAAGAGGCCGCCCACTCAGGCGGCTAAAAAAGCCCCGGCTGTGAGGTTGGCCCTGCACAGCCGGGCGAAGAAGTCACAAAGGAGGTACGGAGGAAAACCCGTTCCCATTGTCAATTTTAATCGGTCGATAGAAAATTACAATGGACCACCATCCGGCGTGCAAAAAGAAAGCCCCGCAACATACGCGCGGGGCTTTGGTCGGCCCCATGAGGGTGAGGGGCTGGGGGGCGTCGGGGGCCGTCCACGCCATCAACGCGCCTGCCACATTTTGGTTTCGTGCATTTTCAAATGGGAGCACCCTTAGTTCTCGAAAGCGACCAGCCGACAGAGAGGGGCCAGTACCCCATTTGGGTGAAGAACGTTTCATGACCGAGAGCCGCACCGCTGAAACCTTCCAATGTGCGACGAAATCGACCGCACGATTGACGACTAATCCGGTTAGCCAGGCCGACGTGGCCCACCTAGACGCAGCCATCACGATCTTCCCCAGCGACGACGGCAAGGCTCCGTCTTTTTGCCAAACTGCTGCCGCGTCATTCTTCGGGCGGCGCGCCGGCGCCGGACATTGCGTCGGGCTGAAACCGTGCTCCAACGTGGCGAAGCGCAGTCGCCGGGTTATTGTCATGGATTCCCGTATGGCCTACTGACCTTATGGTCTGCTGCGCTTTGTCACGATGCTGTGCGAGAGGAGCAAGCATGGAGGGGTCAGGTGACACGACTAAAGCGTATGTCTACGCGATCGTCGTGGACGGCACTTTGCGGTACGTCGGCAAAGGTCGCGGAACACGTCTTTTTGTCCACCTGATTGAGGCCAAGCGCTCCGCACTTCGATGCGGCGG
>Ga0265339_10000063_pt1 | contig 93016 bp, 90 predicted proteins | sample 4CB219metaG_FD_202085 | JGI IMG/M metagenome (GOLD analysis project Ga0265339, IMG submission 202085) | Rhizosphere microbial communities from Carex aquatilis grown in University of Washington, Seatle, WA, United States - 4-CB2-19 metaG | ecosystem: Host-associated > Plants > Roots >...
AGGCCATTGTCGTGGTCGGCAACAACGGCAAGACCACCGGTTCGGTGAACGTCGTCGTGAAGAACATGCCGTCTTGGTTGCAGAACGGCGGTTCGACGAAAGTGCTGCTGGAAAAGATGCCGACGGGAGAGGCCGCGGTCACTGCGCCGACAGTGGTCAGCAACGCTGCTGCCACCGTCACTTGCAATGCGCTGACTGTCACGATCAATTGGGCCACCGCGACCGACGGCTACGCGGTTACGCTGACGCCGCAGTAGCGCGTCTGCGGAAACCGCACGTGCGATTGTAGGAGCAACCGGTCTCTGACCGGTTATCTTCTGCTGCCTCGACGAAACTCGGGTCTGGCCAGCCTCCATGATTGGTGGCTGGACAGTGCACACACACGAGACTAGGACCATCGACTATTGGAGAGAATGATGAAATCGAAAGGGTACCAAATAGGCTTTCTTGCGGCAGCGCTTGGCATCGTGGGCGCTTGCTCGCCCAGCGCGGCGACCTCGACAGGGACAGGCGGCAACGGATCGGGCGGCAAAACCGGCACTGGAGGATCGGTAGGTAACGGAGGTTCTACCGGCTCTGGTGGTTCCAGCGCGAGCGGGGGCGCGAGCGCCACGGGCGGCACGATTGGCTCGGGTGGGTCGGGCACGGGCGGCGCAGGTACCGGCGGCAGCGCGGCCTCGGGTGGCAGCGCCGGGGGATCCAGTGCGGGTGGAAGCCAAACCGGCGGGAGCCAGAGCGCAGGCGGAGCCAGTGGTGCCACCGGAGGTAGCGCTTCCAGCGACGACGGCGGCACTTCCGCCGGTGGATCCTCTGGCACCGGCGGCGCGTCCGCCGGAGGATCCTCTGGCACCGGCGGAACCGGAGCCGGTGGATCGACCAGCGACATTGTCGACGCCGGAGCCGTAGACGTTGCGATCGATGGCGGCTCGGATACCTCGCAGATAAGCAAGACCGATTGGAACGCCTACCTGCCGCTCGCCACCGGCACGACCGACAACAGCGGTCAAGGAACCACCGAAGATGTGTCTGGTCACGGCTACTTCGCGGGGTACGGAAGCGGTGTCTCGTTCTCGAATGCGGCGATGGTAGTGTCTGGGAGCGGCGATGTCGATATCTCAGCGAAGAACGATGTGCCGGCGATCGATGTAACGAAGAGCTACTCGGTCTCGGTGTGGGTCACGATGGCCGACACCACCGCCTGGCGAACCTTCGTGTCCGCCGATGGTACGATGGTCAGCTCGCTCTACTTGCAGCTGCGCAGCGATTCGGGCCACTTCGCGTTTACGCTATCCAATTCGGACTCCAACGATGGCGTCGTCGACCCATGCGTTGCCGAGGCGTCGACGCCGCCGGATCCCGATACGCTCTACCATTTGGTGGCGACCCGCGACGCGGACACGGGACACGACACGCTCTACGTGAACGGCGTCCAAGCCGGCACCCGAACCTGTCTTTCGAGTGACGGACCCGGATGGGCTGCGAGCACCTTCGGCATCGGCCACGGCATGTACAACGGCAGCTCTACCGACTACGTCTCGGGCAGCATCGCCGACGTCGGTCTCATGGGCCGGGTTCTGTCGGCTGACGAGGTCGCGGCGCTGTACGCGTTTGGCAACAAGTAGTAGACGAGTCACACCGCTTTTTCACCGCTCGGCGTTCATCGCCTAACGCCGAGTGTGGAAAATCGGACAGATTGGCCTCGATTCTGGGGCCAGTCTTGCTGGCACATCGCTTGCCTTAGAGGCGAGCGATGGCCTTCAATCGACGACGTGCGTGGTGGGTGCTGTTGCTGAGCACCTTGGTTGGGGGAGCCGCGCTGGCCGTGGCTTCCCGTCTTGAATTGCGGACTTCTTTCGCCGAGCTTTTGCCCAGCAAGGATCCCGCGGTGGCGATTCTGCGGGACAACGCCAAGCGCATGCACGAGCTGGGTCCGCTGATGGTGGCGATCAAGTCGCCCGATCATGCCGCCAACGTGCGGTATGCCGATGCTCTGACCAAGCATCTTCGGGGATTGCCACCCCAGATCTGTTCCCTGGCCATGTACGAAATGCGCGACCTGCGTGAATTCATGGAGCGCAATGCCTGGCTGTACGCCTCGCTTGGCGAATTGGAGGAAGGACGCGACCGCTTGCGGGCCAAAATTCTGTCGAAGAAGAATCCCCTCGCGCTCGATCTCGAAGACGACGCGGAGGAATCGTCGTTGACCCAGGCCATCCAGCAACGCCATCCCCGAACTCCCCTCGACCAACGTTTTCCGGATGGAACCTTTTCCCAAGGCGATTTTACGTGGGTCGTGGCGCTGCCCTCCGACACGGCGGGTGTCTTTCAGGAACGCGCCGGCGAGCAGCTCGTAGCGGCGGTACAGGCGTTCTTGAACGCCACACCCGCGACTCAATTCCAACCCGCTATGCGCGTGACGCTCACAGGTCCGGTCATGATTGCTTTGGAGAACCGGCGCGCGGTGGAACAGGACGTGGCGGTTGTCAGCGCCATTTGCATTCTTGTCATCGGACTGTCCATCGCGCTCTTCTTCCGATCCATTTGGGCTATTCCCTTGGTGGTGCTTCCTGCCGCTTTGGGCGCTGCCCTTGCCTTCGCGGCAGAGAAAGTGACCTCGGGCTATTTGAATTCGTCCACCGCTTTCCTGGGTTCGATCATCGTTGGCAATGGAATCAATCACGGCATCGTCTTTCTAGCCCGCTTCCAGGAACTATCGCGCGTGGCGAATCTATCCGTCGACGAGCGACTGCGACGTACGGTGCACGGCGTTTGGAAATCCACGCTGATTGCGGCCATCGCAGCCGCGGTCGGTTACTGCTCTCTGGCATTGACGAGCTTCCGTGGATTCTCGCAATTTGGAATGATGGGCGCGGTAGGAAGCCTCGCGTGTTGGTTGGGAGCCTTCACGGTCCTTCCAGCTCTGTTGCGGATCTTCGACAAAAGACTGCGCAACGGCATGCGAGCGCCTTTGTCGCTGCATTTTGTTGGGCGTCTCTTGCAACAGAAGGCAGTCCCTATTGCTGCTGGCGCGCTCGTTCTTACGGCTTTGGCGGTGATTGGCTTCGGACACTTTTTGCATGATCCCTTCGAATACGATTTCCGACGACTGCGCGCCGATACGGGATCGACCCAAGAGCGGCAGTCGGCGGATGGCAGTCTGTTGCATGTGTTCGGCCACTGGTATGCGCCTACTCCGTTGCTCGCCGACACGATGGAACAAGTTCCTCTCGTTCCAACGGCCATACGCAAGCAAGACGACCAGAACAAACCGCGCATTGGTCACGTCGTCACGATCTTCGATGTCCTTCCCGGAACGCGGGAATCCCAGCAGGAGAAATTGCGCGTGCTCGAGGAAATCCGGGTACTGCTGCGTGATCCGGCTCTGAAGCTTCTGCCCGAGGCGCAGCGGCGCGAATTGAATGCTCTGTATCCGCCCGAGACCTTGCGCGTGCTCGGCCCCGAAGATCTGCCGACCCTCGCACGTTACCCCTTCACCGAGACCGACGGCACGATCGGCCGGGTAGTGCTCGCATACCACGACGACCGCATTTCCATGTGGGACGGCAAGGAGCTTCTGCGTGTGGCATCGGTACTCCAAAGCTTGCCTCTGGAGAATGGCACCACCCTGAAAAGCTCGGGTCAGCCAATGGTGCTTGGGGCCATGCTGCGATCCATCTTGCGCGATGGCCCCTTGTCCACTGGACTTGCTTTCGCGGGCTTGGTCGTCCTCTTGCTGCTGATTGTCCGGCCACACAAGTCCGGCCTTTTGGTTCTCGGATCGGTGCTCTTGGGAGTGATATGGATGATTGGCGGCGCGGGTCTGTTTGGCGTCCGTATCACCTTTCTTAACTTCATCGCCATTCCCATTACCTTGGGCGTCGGCGTAGAATACGCCTTGAACATGGTCGCGCGACTGGACCAAGAGCGGAACGTCGCTACCGCCGTGGGCACCACCGGCGCAGCCGTCATCCTCTGTTCGTGGACGACCATCGTGGGTTACGGTTCGCTCTTGGCCGCTCACAGTCAAGCGCTGCGTGGATTTGGTTCAATGGCCATTCTGGGTGAAGTGTTTTGTCTCGCCGCCGCTGTGGTTGTCCTGCCCATTGTTGTATTGGCGTGGAGGAGAAGGTTGGTAGCGTCAGCCGTGGTCACACCAGCCTGGTTGCGGCAGTCGCAAGAGGCGTTCGTCAAGGAATAGGACGCTCTGTCGCCCACTCCATCATCGGGACTTGCGGTAAGTGCCCCGAGCCGAGTCCTCGGCACTCTTGGCCGGCCTTGGCTCGGGGCTTTCAGCGTGCGGAGTTGCTAGCCCGTGCCGCCGCCATCGACGACTTGGCGCGGGCCGCAGGTACCGGGCGTTCCGTTGCCGCGATTGCGGCCGGAGCACACCAGGTTCGTCGAGCAGGTGCCAGTGCCGCCGGTACCGCAGCAGGGTTGGCTGCTGCCGCCGCAGGTGGCGCACGTGTCGTTGGTCGCGCCGAGCACGCATTCTTGCGGTGCCGTGCAGGCGTTCACCCCACCATCGATGGCCGGTCCGCCCGTGACCGGGCAGCAGACCTGATTCGATCCGCCGCAGGCACCGCAGGAACCGGGGGTTCCGGTGGCCGGATCGCGACCGGAGCACACGAAGCCTGCGCTACAGGTGCCATTGCCGCCGGCGCCGCAACAGCTTTGTCCCGAGCCGCCGCAAGTCGAGCAGACGTTCCCGGAGGCGCCGATCACGCACGAGCCTGTGGTGCACGGGGCGGCACCGCCGCAGCAGGTTTGCCCGTCGCCGCCACAGGGCCCGCAGGTACCGGCAGTCCCCTGTGCCACGTTTCGTCCCGAGCACGCGAAGCCGGTGCTGCAGGTCCCGTTGCCGACAGCTCCGCAGCACGACTGCGCCGAGCCACCGCAGGTCCCACACACATTGCCGCTGGCCTTCACCACGCACGAGCCGGTGGTGCACGCAGTGACCCCTACTCCTGCGCAACAGGCTTGCCCGTCGCCGCCACATGGCCCGCACGTTCCTGGGGTTCCTTGCGCCGCGTTTCGTCCGGAGCAAGAGAAGCCCGTGTCGCACGTACCAGCGTTGCCGTCGCCACAGCAGGGTTGGCCGGAGCCACCGCACGACGACGTCGACGAGCACACATCGCCCGTCGAGGACAGCATGCAGGACAGGCCAGTGTTGCAGGTGCTGCCACCGAAGCCTCCGGGACAGCAGGCCTGGCCGGCTCCGCCGCACGCTTTGCACGTTCCGGCCCCGCCCACCCGCGGCCCGCCGTCGGTCGGAGTGGTGAAGCAGCCGAGGCCGCTTTGGCAATTGTTGCCGCCGCAGCAGGCGGCGCCCTCGGCGCCACAGTTTTCGCAGGTTCCGCCGCCGCCGAAGTTACCAGCGTTGCAACCCAAGCCCGCGTTGCAGGTATTGCCCGCGCAACAAGTCTGGGCCGACCCTCCGCACGTGGTGCAGGTCGCCGCGCCCCCAGCCGCGGCTGCGCACACGAGCGAGCCGAGACATTGGTTGCCCTGGCAACACGTGCTGTTTTCGCTGCCACAGGCTACGCAGCTGCCGTTGGTGCAGCGGGCTCCGCTGGCAGTGCAGGAACCAGCGCCTGCGCCGAAGCCGCCAGCATCCGTCACGCCACAACAGGGTTGCCCGATACCGCCGCATTGGCCGCAGGAGCCTGCCGAACAAGTGCCGCTCACGCCCGCGCCGGTGCATTCTTGACCGGAAGCCACGCACACGCGCGTGGTGCCTCCGAAGGCAGCGTCGGTAGTCATGGAAACGCAGCAGCCGTTGCCATTGCAGGCGTTGCTGGCACAGCAAGGCTGACCTGGGGCGCCGCACGTGTTGGTTCCCGAGCTTCCGCCGGTCGTGCCGCCGCTTCCGCCGCTCCCGCCGTTGCCGCCGTTGCCGATGCTGGCATCGTGGCCTGCCGAGCCGCCGGCGCTCGATCCGCCGACACCTCCGGCTCCTCCGCTTCCGTTGGGCTTGCTGCTACTGCTGCATCCCACCAGCCACAAGGCTGCGACGCCGGTTATCAAGCCAGCGCTCAGCATGCGTCTCATCCCGATCGTATCGAAGGTTCGCGTCATCATGGTGTCCTCCCCTTTTGGACTGCGCGCACGTAGGAGTGCAAGACTTACATATTTCGTCATGAAGAGCACCTTCCAGCCGCAGAATCCGCCGCGGCGAGTTGCGCCGGGGCGCTGGATCACTTCAACCATGGCGCCAGGGACGGCCCGAGCGCGTGACGGCCCGGAGCGAATCGATCGGGTGTGATCGAGATTAAAATCGGAGCCGGGTGCAAACTGTGGATCCAATGACGAATCGTGGGTATTCGGTTTTCGTGAGCTTGGCTGTGTTGGTCGTCACGTCCGTTGTTGCCGGGTGCGGTCAAGGCAGCGGAGGGAGCGGCACTGGCGGCAGGGGAGGCACGACGAGCAGCACGGGAGGCACGAGCAGCTCGGGGGGGACGACGACCAGCACCGGAGGAGCGACCAGTTCGGCCGGTGCAACAGGTGCGGGAGGTACGACTGGTTCTGCGGGCACGATTGTCAGCACTGGAGGTACGACTGGTTCTGCGGGCACGAAGGGCAGCGCTGGAGGCACGACCAGCTCCGGGGGCACGACAGCGGCCAGTACTGGAGGCACGACCAGCTCCGCCGGTGCGACAGGCACCGGGGGTACGACAAATACCGGGGGAATGACCGGCAGCACGGGCGGCACAATCAGCTCGGGGGGCACGACGGCAGCGGGCACCACACTCAAATTCACTACCACCAACTGTCCGGCGGCCACACAGGGTCAAGCTTACAGTTGCACGCTCGCGGCCTCCGGCGGGACGAGTTCGTACGCATTCTCAGTTACCAATTCCTCTTCGTATGCTCAGCTCCCCGAGGGGATGTCGTTGAACAGCTCGACAGGCGTAGTCTCGAGCGCCCTCGTTGGCGGTCAGGGTACCTATGGTGTCCAGTTTCAAGTCGCCGATTCGGCGAACCATGTAGTTACCGCCGCCATTACCTTCTCTGTCGCCGGAAATAACGCCTTCTTGGCTTCGATCTTCCCGCCGAACTCCATCTTCCACCATCGCGTGGACGCCGCCTCGACGGCCTTGCCGGTCGACACTTCACCAGCCGCTCCCATCTACAGCGGTTATCAGGCTTCGCACATCAGGGTGTTCTTCGGCAACGCTGCCTACCTCAATCTTCCGAATGGCATCCCTGCGAGCCGCGCAATTTACTCCACGGAGCAAGTGCATCGCGGTCACGTGGCAAAGGACGTATGGTGAGATGGTCCTTCCATGGAGGTTACCCGCTCCTTGCTACCCTGTCGTAGGCCTTGTCGAAGGCATCTACGGTCACGGTCTTGTTTTCCAAATGCTTTTGGAAGAAGGCCCAGGAGGCTTCCTCGTCCAGTACGGTGTCGCCATCGAGAATGCAGCTGAATACGTGGTTCTTGGCGTGTTCCGATCCGAAGAGCCGCAAAGACACCCGATCTTGAATGCGGACGTCCGGATACAAATTGAACTTCATGTTATTGGTATCGAAACCCTGTTGATGGAGGGTTAAGAGCGCGCCGGCGGCCGTATGGAGCATGAGAGAGTACAGTCGCTCGTTGGCGATCGCAGCTTCCAACCGACACCACACGTGATAGCCGCGGCCACTTGCTATCACCAGCGGATTACAGCCGAGATCAGTCAGTCGCTCTACCAGCGCGTGGACCGCCAGCTGGACTTCGGGAATCAGTCTGCTGCCGTCATGTGCGTGATTGTTGTCAAGATTGAATGAGAACAGCGGGTTCGCCCGCCGATCGAAGTACAGGCACACATTACACAGCTTGGCCAGATGCCACTTCAACAGCTCGTCTATTTGGGTTTCACTAATCTTGGTCAACTTGTACTTGTGCAATGACTCTGTCAGCGTGAGCTCGCCGTATTCTAGTTGGATGTCACGCTTTTCCAGTTGTGCGAGAAAATCGAAGCCGTAGGCCGACACCTCCAGCTTGACCCTGTCAGTGGGCAGGCCGCGGTAGAAGGTCTTGAGGAGAGCTAGGCGTTGATCCACTGCATCATCTGGTCGAAGGTGTCGAAGGCCCAGGCTCCCTGGCTCCGCACATGTCGATTTTCGTCGGTGATTGGGTAGAACACGCGAACGCCGTATCGATTTCCGTATTGGATATTGAACGGATTGTCATCGACCAGGATGTCGATGCCCCACAGCTTGCAGAACGCAATCTTGTTGCCGGCCCGAAAAATGTAGTCGAACGGAATGCCATTGCGCATCAGCCACGCCTGGGTGGCTTCGTACGAAGTTCGAAGATCCCGTTGCGTGCAGATGACGATTCGCCAGCCTTCCTTCTTCAACCAGCGCATGAACGCGATACCGTCGGGTCGTGCCTGGGCCAGACGGTAACATTCTAGATGGATCTTGGCGCGAAAGTAGGCAAATTCAGTGCTCAGCAACTCTTCGACGGCATGGGGCTGCGTGCGCAGGCGCTCGAGGTAGGCGTCGAACGTCGCGGGCTGCACGACATAGCTTTCCTCGTACGCAAAAGGATGCTCGCGCAACGTCTGCGTGAAGTTGTTCAGCGTATCATCGAGATCGACTGCGATGGTTCTCAAACTGCCAATGGCTATCGGAGGATATGTCCAGGGACTGAAGCGCAGTGGCACGGTCCAATTCCTACTTCAAGAATTGGCCATCGGCCGTGCGGCCATGAGAGTCAGGGCATACAGAGACCGGGTGTGCAGGTCGTGCTGGTCGAACTTCCCCCTCCGTAACCAGTGCCAGCGCAGGTAGCGTCCAGCGACACTGCTTGTCCCCCGGGACAAGTAACAGTCGCGACGTTCGTCGTCGCATCGACAGTCATTATCGCAATGGTATTTCCTGACACATTCTTGAATGTCATTGTCGTGGGTAACGACTCGGTGACGTCGACAGCGTAGCAAGTCGTGCCTCCGTTCTTGAACGTCACAGACGTGATCAGCGAGTTGGTGTCGATGCTGCTGATCATTTTGACGCCGTTTGAATAGCAGGTGTTCGTTGCGAACGTCGTACCGCCTGACTGCTGAACACAAGTCCCGGCAGGCACACAAGTCGTGATTAGCTTCGCAAGACAGCTGGGGTAGTTGCAGCTATCTCCGCCTGTGCTGCTACTTGTACCAACGTCTACGCTACCGCCGTCAAGGCTGCCATCACCCTCATAGCCGCCATCGCTACCGCTGTCCTCTCCGACGCATCCTGCAGGCTGTGCAAGCATCAAGAGGAACGCTGCCCACCAGACCGCGTCCTTCAAGACTCTCATCATCCGCGAAGCTTCTTTCACGGTCGACCACCTGAACCATCGAAAGGCATTCCTCGCGCGAGGCGACGATCGGGCGCGATGGGACGGAAGCTGTGCCGCTTCGTCAGCCTTTCAAGCCACCAGCTGCGGTAGTCGGCGATGGACTGAACCTCTATTTCTTCGTGGTCCACCTGATTTCCGACTTCCAGATACACGTCGAGGTTCGCAAGGTCGGGCTGGGGGAGCTCTCCCTTTTCGAACTGCGCCCACATTTGTCCGTATAGTTCTTCCAGGTGGCGTACAAGCAATGGCGTATCGAACAGCGTGCACGAGTCGCGTGAGGCGTGCAGTCTTGCCCGGTACGGCGCAAGCAGCGAAGGATCCCTACCGAACGCGATGGCGCGGTCTACGAATTCGTCAGCCGAGGAACAGATGAGGTCTGGGATGCCGGCGGAGCGAACCAGACTGCCGCACACGCGCGAAGCGAACGAGCGGCCGCCGAGCGTCAGCACCGGGATTCCCATCCAAAGCGCGTCCGAGGCGGTTGTGTGAGCACCATACGGGGTCGTGTCCAAGAACAGATCGGCAAGCGTGTAACGCGCGAGATGGGCCGGGTTGGCCATTTTCTCGGCAAAGACCAGCCGATCCCGCGCAATGCCGCGTTGGCTGGCATAGCCTCGTAGGCGCTCGTGCGTCCCCTCGGTGCTGCTGAGTAGCCACAGAACGCTATCCGGCACTCCTGCGAGGATCTTCAACCACCTTTCGAAGGTCGCTCGGTTGAGTTTGTGAGTGCCATTGAAACAGCAATACACCATCGCCTTCTCTGGAAGCCCGACATCCCCGCGGGATGGGCGACGCTCGGAGACCTGACGTTGGCGATTGTTGGGTTGATAGCAAGGAAGCCTCAGCACCCTTTCCGAGTAGTAGACTTCGTGCGTTTCGGGAATGACCCAGTCGTCAGCGATGAGGTAGTGGTGGTACGGACTGGCCATGGTTCCTGGGAAGCCTAGCCAATTGACAATGACCGGAGCGGGCCTATGGGCGACCAGTTTGAGGCGCGCATCTCGAGTATAGCCGTTGAGATCCACGAGAATTTGAATACCATCCTCGGCCATCTGCCGAGCCGCTGCCGCGTCATCCATACCACCTATCGAGCGCCAGTGGTCGGCACCGCTCTTGAAGCTGGCATGCAGCGGATCCCGTGCCTCGGGTCCGCAATAGTAGGCGAAGACTTCGACCCGATTGCGGTCGTGCAATCCGAAAACCTCTGCCATAAGGTACCCGACGGCATGTTCGCGCAGGTCGGATGAGAGATATCCAATACGAAGCCGGCCTGTGCTTTTCATTGCCCGCGGCCAAGAGGACATCGCCTCCGATGGCATGCCTACATCGCACTTGTTGTAGAACCACGCGGTCGCCAATTGCAGCATCGGATCGTCCGTGTAAGCCGCGGCCGACAGGGGGGACATCCCTTCCATCAGCGTAGTTCGGCTAACCCGTTCATTCGGACAGACGACCGGCCATTCACACTGCCTTTGCCTGAGCGCAATCAAGTGCTGAATCACTTCTCGCTGGTGACAGTCGAGCTCAAGACTCTGCCGCAGCAGGTTCTCGGCAGCTTGGTCCTGGTTTGCGGTTTCGAGAGCACGTGCGCTTTGATTGAGGGTCGTGGTTTTGTGGCCGACGACGCTGCCTTGGACGGCTGCCATCCGGGTCAAGGCCAGCGTCCATTGCGCGACCGCCTGTCCGACTTGACCTAGTCGCTCGAGAATGCGCCCCAGGTTGATGTAAGCCGGAATGAAATCGGGCTGCAAGGAAAGCGCACGTTCAAGACACTCGCGCGCCAACTGCAGTTTTCCCGCATCCGAAAGCGTGACCGCGTAATTGAACAGAACCGCGTACAGCATCGGATCGTCGTGGTTGCACTCGATCCATACCGAATAGAGGTTTTCCACCGAACCTGGCTGGCCGCTCTGCCGAAGGGTATCGCAGGTTCGGATCAGATCGGCCACAGTGAGCGTGCGCGCGGTCGCCTGAAGGACCGCCGCCGTGAAGGTGTCGATTGCCATTGTTTTCCCTTGCATCATGAGAGGCGTGTCCGTGGGACGTCCTAGACTTCGGCGTCACCCAGCGCCTGACGTTGCGCAGCGCTCATGCTTGCGACCTGCGTGTCCGTAAAGGCTGCGATTTGGGTGGCGTTCAGCGCCTCGATTTCGGTGGGCGTCAGATAGGAGATGGTGGTGGCCGTCAACGCGGAAATGGTCGTGGTCGTGATTTCGCTAAGCTGGGTCGGTGCGAGGGACGCTAGTTGAACTGGTGTCAGAATGCCAAGCTGTGTGGCGCTAAGGGCGGCCATCTGCCAAGCCGTCAGTGCGCTCATCTGCGTGGCGGATAGGTTCTGAAACTGGGTGGCCGTCAGACTGGAGATCTGGATCTCGTTTAGGTTGGAAATCTGGTCGACGGATAACTGCTGCAGCTGTTCTAGAGTCAACGCTCGAAGCTGCATTCGCTGCAGGCCGGCCATTTGATCCGTCGTCAATGCGGCAATCTGCGTGGCGGAGAGAGCGTCGATGCTGGTGGTCGTCAGCGCTCCGAGCTGAGTGTCGGCCAAGACAGCAAACTGGTCTGCGGTCATGGCAGCAATCTGTGTGGCGTTGATGCCGGCCATCCCGCTGGGCGACAGTGCAGCGATTTGCATCGTCGTGAGGGTCGCAATTTGCGTCGAGCTCAGCGCCGAGACCTGCGTCGCTGTGAGACCGCCAACTTCGAGGGAGCCCAGCAGGTTTACCTGGGCTGTCGTCAGACTCGCGAGCATGGTCGGGGATAATCCGGTGATTCCGGTCGCCGAAAGGCTTTCGAACTGGGTGGTGGTCAGGGCGGAAAATTCGTCCGGTGTCAGACCAGCGATCCCAGTGGTCGACAAAGCCGTCATTTCCGTAGCCGAGAGTGCGGCGAGTTGTGTCGTGGCCAAGGCGGCGATCTGCGTCGGATTCAATCCGCTGATGCCGGCTGAGGACAGGGCAGCGATCTGCGTGGTGGTCAGGTCGGCGATTTGGGCCGTGGAAAGGGCCGCCACCTGCGTAGAGGTCAGGCCACCAAGCTCGCCGGGGGTCAACAGCGCGATCTGCGTAGACGTCAGATTGGAAATGACGGTTGTGGTGAGAGCGGCTATTCCGGTCGGGGCAAGACCGCTGAGCTGGGTCGTCGTGAGAGCGTCGAGAAGGTCGCTCGTCAGGCCCGAAAGGGCGGTGGTGGACAAGGCCGCAACCTCGGCGTCGGTGAAGGAGGCCAACTGGGTGGTCGACATGCCCGCAATCTGCGCTGCGGTCAAGCCAGCCACACCAGAAGCGGACAGCGAGGCCGTTTGGCTTGTCGAAAGGGCGGCAATTTGGGCTGTTGTGAGCGCCGCGACGCCAGTGGATGTCAACGCGGCAATTTGCTGAGTGGTCAGCGCCGCAACTTGCGTTCCGGCAAGGAGCCCTAGCTGGGTCGTGGTCAGGGCTGCGACCTGCGCGGCAGTCAACGCCGCCATTTGCTTGGGCGTGAAGGCGGCGAACTCGGTCGGAGTCAGGCCGGACACGCCCGTGGTCGAAAGACTGGCGATCTGCGTGGTCGACAGTGCTCCGATTTGCGGCATAGTCAGCGCCGCCACCTGGGCGGTAGTCAAACCTCGGAGTTGAGGCGTCGCGAGCGCGGCCAGCTGGGTCGTGGTAATGGCATTCAGTTGAGTCGTGGTCAGCGCCCCCATCTCCGTCGGGGTCAAGCCGCCCAATTGAGTAGCGGATAGGGACGTGATCCGCGTGGTGGGCAACACTGACACTTGGGTGGTGGTCAAGGCGCCGAGCTCGCTGGCACTCAAGGCTGCAAACTGCGATGCTGAGAGGGCCGCGACTTGCGTCGGGGTGAGCCCGGCCATTGCCGATGAGGAAAAGGCCGCGACCTGCGTGGTCGTGAGTGCCCCAAGCTGGGTAGCGGTCAAGCTCGCGAGCGCAGTGGAGGTCAGGCCACCGATCTCAAGCGTGGTCAAAACACCCATTTGGGTAATCGTCAGGTGCGCCACTTGTGTCGTGGTCAGAGCTCCGACCTGGGCGGAGGTAAACGAGGAGAGCTGTTTGCTGCTCAAGGAAGCGAGCTGATCCACTGTAAGCGCGGCCACAGCGGTGCTGCTCAGTGACCCGATTTGGGTCGTGGTCAGGGCGCCAAGTTGCGCCGAGCTGAAAGTGCTGATCTGCGTATCGGCCAAAGCGCTGACCTGGGCGCCGGTCAGTGCCGAAATCTGGGTTGGCGTTGCGGCAGCGAGCTGGGGCGGGGTGAGAACGGAAATTTCGGCTTTCGTCAGTCCCTGGAGTTGGGTTGTCGTTAGCGATGCAATCAGTGTGGGAGACAGAATCGCAAGTTGAGTCGTGGTCAAAGATGCCAGCTCCGATGGGGTCAGCGAACCTAGCTGTGTAATGGAGAGCGCCGTAAGCTGGCTCGGAGTGAACCCACTGACCGCCGTCGGGGATAGGGCCGCCATCTGGGTAGCGTTGAGATACCCAAGCTGGGTCATTGTTAATGCGGCGGCCTGAACGTCGGTCAGGCCGCTGAGCTCCGTTTCGGTGAGGACACCCAGCTGTGTGCTTTGCAGCGCGCCGAGCTGGCTGATCGTGAGCGCGCCAAACTGTGCGGCCGTCAGGCTTGCCATCTGTCTGGAGGTCAACGAGGCCAGCTCGGTCGTCGTCAGTGCCGAAATTCCGGTCGCGCTGAAGGCGCTCATTTGTGTGGTAGTCAGTGCTGCTAGCTGGGACGGTATCAGGACCTCCACCTGGGTGCTGTCCAGAGCCCCAATTTGCCATGTACTGAGGCCACCGACCTGGGTTGCGGTCAGGGCAGTGATCTGGACTGTCGTCACGGCGGAGATCTCGGTCATGCTCAGGCTGTTGAGCTGGGTCGTAGTCAGGCTGCTGATTTGGGCGGTGGTCCAAGCAGCGATCTGGTCCTGGCTGAGACCGCTCATTTGCGTGGTGCTCAGCGAGCCGATTTGCGTCGTCGTCATGGCGGCCATGGCTGTGTCCGAGAATCCCTCAAGCCCAGCCGTAGACAAGGCCGCAACCTGGTCGGCCGTGAGCATCGCAAGTTGGGTGGAGGACAGCGCTCCGACTTGTGTATCCAACAATCCACCAATCTGCGTCGCGCTGAGCGCAGCGATTTGTCCCCTGGTGAGATTCGCAACTTGTGTTTCGGTCAGCGCTGCCAATTGTGTCGAGGTCAGAGCCCCAAACTGGATCGATGTCAACGAGGCCAGCTGGCTTGGGGCCAGTCCGGGCACGGCGGTTGTGGAGATGGCGGCGACTTGGGCGGCGGTTAGAATTCCGAGTTGGGCATCGCCGAGCACCGCCACCTGTGTGCTGGCCAAAGCAGCGAGGTCACTGGGCGAAAGGGCGGCGACTTGAGTTGTCGTCAATAAAAACATCTCGGCAATCGTCAAGCCCGTGACTGCGTCGGATGACAGTGCCGCGACTTGGTCCGCCGAGAGCGTGGCCAATTGAGTGGGAGCGAGGACCGCAAGCTGCGAAGCGAGCAAACCGCGTATCGTGGTCGTTGCCAGCACCGCAAGCTGGGCGGTGGTCAAGGTTGCAATCTGGTCGGTGGAGAATGCGCCAATTTGCGGTGCTGTCAGGACGGCCATCTGCTTGGTTGTTAGAGCAGCCACGTCGGTTGTCGTCAGTCCGCTTAGAGCGGTCGTGGTTATAGCGGCAACTTGGACGCTGTCCATGGCTTGAAGTTGGGATGTGGTCAGTGCCGCAAGCTGCGTCGAGGTCAGTCCGGTCACTTGGTATGCGGTCAACGCGCCGATTTGTGTGGTGACAAGACCGGCCAGTTGAATCGACGTGAGGTCGCCGATTTGAGTCGTTGACAAGGCCCCGAATTGGGTCGTGGTCAGGTTGCCTATCTGGGTCGGTGTCAACGCCACGACCTGGCTGTCGGTCATAGCGCCCAGCTCGGCGGAGGTCAGCGCAGCGATTTGTGTGCCGGCTAGCGCGGCAACCGCGCTCGTGGTCAAGCCGCCGATGGCGGAGGCGGACAGCGCAGCGATTTGGCTCGTCGACAAACTGGCCAGTTGGGTAAGCGACAGTGCTCCGGCTTGGGTGTCGGCCAGCCCGAGGAGCGTGGTGGTGGTCAGCGCAGACATCTGCGTCGCGCTCAAAATTGCGAGCTGATCCGTGGAAAGCGCGCCCAGTTGAGAGGATGTCAAGACGGCAAGCTGCGTGCCGTCGAGGGCTCTGAGCTGAGTCGCGGTCAAGCCCTTGACCGCCGCCTTGGACAAGGTTGGGAGTTGGGCCGTGGTCAATTCCCCAAGCTGGGTCGGCGTCATGGCAGCGATCTCGTCTGACGTCAGACCGCCTATAGCGGTGGGGGTGAGTGTCGCGAGCTGCGTTGCGGTCAAGGCGGCCAGCTGGGTGTCCGCAAGTGCCGCGACGGTCGTGGTCGTCAGACCTGCGATCTGTGTGTTCGACAGGGCCGCGATCTGGTCTTGTGTCAAGCCGGCCAAGGCTGCCGCGGACAGCGCCCCCAGCTGGGTTGACGTCAATGCGGAAATTCTGGTGGTGCCAAGTGCGGTCAAATTGGTGCTGGTCAGGCCAGCAATTTGCGTGGCTGTCAGTGCGGCAAGTTGGGCGGAACTCAGGGACGTGACTTGCGAGGCGGTAAGTGCTCCTATGCCGGCGTCGGACAAGCCTTTAATCTGTGTGGTGCTTAGTGCCGCCAACTGTGTGGTGGCAAGAGCAGCAGATGCGGTCGTGCTCAAAGCCGCGAGTTGGGTCGACGTGAGGCCGCCTATCTGCGTCGCCGCCAAGAGGGAAAGTTGGGTCGGCGCAACCCGGCTGATGGCATTGCCAGTCAGCGCGGCGAGCTGCATGGACGTCAGCGCCGCGAACTGCGAAGGCGTCAGCTCGGCGATCTCGGTGGACGTCAGGCCGCCTATGGCGCCGGTGCTCAGCGCCCGCAATTGCGTGGTAGCCAGCGCCGCCAGTTGGGTGTCGACCAAGGCTCCGAGAGCCGTGCTGGTCAGTCCCCCGAGTTGTGAGGTCGACAAGGCCGCAACCTGCGTTTGCGTCAGCCCCGCGACGGCCGTCGATGTCAGGGCCGCAATCTGTATCGATGTGAGGGCCGCCAATTCAGTCGTGGTCAGCGCGCCGATGGCGGTGCCCGCCAAACCAGCGATTTGTGCGGTCGACAGAGCCGCGAGCTGCGTCGCGGACAGCGCCGACGTCTGCGTGGTGCTGAGCTGGCTGACCACCGAACTGTTCAGACCCTTGATCTGCGCAGGGGTCAGTGCCGCCAACTGTCCGGGCGTAAGGGCGACAGCGGCAGTCGAGTCAAGAGCCCCAAGTTGTGTTGCCGTCAGGGCGGAGAGCTGGGTGGTGGTCAAAGCAGCAAGTTGCGTGGAAGCGAGCCCTCCCAAGGTCGCGGCGGTAAAAGCGGCCAACTGGGTCGATGTCAGAGCGGCGAGCTGAGAACTGGTCAGCTCTGCGACTGCGGTAAAGGTCAGTCCGCTCATCGCGGTCGTAGCCAGTGCCGCCACTTGGGTGTCCGCAAGGGCCGCCAACTGGGTGTCCACGAGGGCTCGCACGGCCGAGCCGGTCAAAGCGTGAATCTGTCGGGTGCCAAGTGCTGCGATTTGGTCCGCAGTGAGGCCACCAGCGGCCGTAGCGGTCAAGGCTGCGAGCTGCGTCGAGGTTAGGGCCGCGATATTGGCGACGGTGATTGCGTTGACGGTGGTGCTGGTCAGGCCGGCCATCTGCGCCGCGGTGAGGGCTCCGATCTGGTTCCGGGCAAGCGCCGCCATCTGGTCGGTATTCAGCACGTTGACGCTCGCCACGCTTAGGCCGGCGATTTGCGCGGTCGAGAGCATTGGAAGCTGCGAAGTAGTCAGGCCGGCGACCGCGGTTGTGGTCAGCCCTCCGAACTGCGTTGGCGTCATGCCGAGGAACTGGTCGGCGGTCAGCGAGGCCAGTTGCTCCCCGGACAAGCCTTTGACTTGCGTCGTGCTCAGAATCCCAAGTTGCTTCGGTGTGAGCGCTGCAACTTGGGTGATAGCCATCGCGGCAACGTTGGTTGAGGTCAGTCCGCCGATCGCGGTGGTGGCAAGTGCCGCCATCTGCGCCGTGGACAGGACTGCCAGCTGGGTAGCGGCCAGTGCGCCGAGGGCGGCGCTGCTAAGGCCGCTCACTTGCGTTGTCGTCAAACCCGCCAGCTGATCTCCCGTCAACCCTAGCACGGCACTGGACGTCAGGGCCGAAAACTGCACGGCCGTTAACGCCGCCATCTCTGTCGCGGTCCATTGGCCGGCATCGGTGCTGGTCAGGCCTCTGAGCTGCGTGGTCGTTAGGGCTGCAAGTTGGGTCGTCGACAGTGCCGCCGTTTGCGGGCTGGAAAGCTCGCCGACGCCAGCACTGCTCAAGCCCCTGACCTGCGTAAGGGTAAGCGTCGCGAGCTGGGGCGCCGTCAGTCCATCGATCGCCGTGGTGGTTAGCGCGGCAAGCTGTGTTGCCGACAAGCCGACCATCTGCGTGGTCGTCAGGGATGCAACCTGGTCGCTCGTCAGGCCCGCGATCTGGGTTGTGGTGAGGGCTCCAATCTGCCTCGACGACCATGCCGCCAGTTGGGTTGTGTCGAGCCCACTGAGACCAATCTTGCTCAAGCCAGCGATCTGGGCATTGGTGAGAGCCGCCAGTTGGGAGGTGGTCAGCGCATCCGTTGCAGTCGCAACGAGCGCCCCAAGTTGGGTGGCCGTCAGATTCGCAAGTTGGGTGACCTCCAAGGTTGCGACTTCGGCATCGGATAGCCCAGCCATCGCCGTGGTACTCAGGCCCGCGAGTTGCGTCGCCGTAAAGGTGGCAAGCTCCGTCGACGTGAGTGTGTTGACGTCGGTGCTGGTGAGTCCGGCGAGCTGACTGGCTGTCAAGGCTGCCAGCTGTGTCCTTGACAGCGCGGCCATTTGCGTGTCGGCGAGCTCGCCGACATCGACGCTAGTCAGACCCTTGATCTGCGTGGTGGTCAGGGATGCTATCTGGGTGGTGGTCAGGGCATCGATCTCCGTCGTGGTGAGCGCGCCGAGCTGGGTCGGCGTCAACCCTGACATCTGGGTGGTGGTTAGACTCGCGAGCTGATCGCCGGTCAAGCTCCGGATTTGCGCAGCGGTGAGGGACGCGAGCTGGGTCGATCCGAGCACCGCGAGTTGATCCACACTCAGTTGGCTGAGATTGGCACTGCCCAGTCCGGCGATTTGGGCCGTGGTAAGGGCCGCGAGCTGCGAGGCGTTTAGCTCTACCACCGCCGTCGCGCTGAGTGCCCCCATCTGGGTCGCCAGAAATCCGCCCATCTGCGTGGTGGTAAGCGCCGCGAGCTGGTCGCCGGTCAGGCCCTTCAGCTGGGCGCCTGTGAGAACCGCAAGTTGGGTCGGTGTCAACGCCGCCATTTGCTCGCCGGTCATCTGTTCGATATCGGTGCCGGTCAGTCCCTCGATCGCGCCGGTGGCCAGCGCCGCGATCTGCGTTCCTGCCAGTGTTGCCAGCTGCTCCTCCGACATCGCCCCCAGCGCGGTGCCGGTCAAGCCAACGGCTTGGGACGTGGTCAGCGCCGCGATTTGGTCTGGGGTCAGCCCCGTGATCGCCGTCGCCGTCAGGGCCGCAAGCTGCGATGCGCTCAGTGCCGAGATGGCCGAAATGGCCAGCTGGCCAAGAGCGGTGCTGGTCAACCCGAGGAGCTGATTCGGCCTCAGGGCCGCGAACTGCCCCGAACTCATGGCGGCGAGCTGGGCGCTGTTCAGCTCGCTGATGCCAGCGCTGGAAATGCCCGCAATCTGGGTGGTCGTCAGCGCTATGATTTGGGCGGTTGTCAGTCCGTCGAGCGACGTCGTGGCGAGAGCACCCAGCTGTGTCGGCGCAAAGCCGCTGATCTGAGTGGTGGTCAAAGCCGTGAACTGGTCAGCGGTCAGGGCCCTGAGCTGGTTCGTAGTGAGGGCGGCGATCTGTGAGGACGTAAGTGCCGCTAGCTGCGTGTTTGTTAGTTCGGCGGCGTCGGCTGCGGTCAGGCCAGTGATCTGCGTGGCGGTCATGGCCGCAATCTGGTCGGGTGTCAGCCCAGCGACGGTAGTGGTACTGAGTGCCCCGAGCTGCAGCGCCGTCAACCCGCCCATCTGCGTGGTGCTGAGCGCGGCGAGTTGTTCTGCGGTAAGCCCCCTGACGGCGACCGTGGTCATCGCGCCGATCTGCGTTGAGGCCAGAACTGCCAGATCAGCTACGCTCAGCTCACCGACAGCTGTGCCTGTCAGCATCGCGATCTGGGCCGTTGTCAAGGCTGCGAGCTGTGTGGTGGTCAAAGCTTCAAACTGCGCCGCACTCATATGGCCGATGACCGCTCCACTCAGTCCAATGACTTGGGCGGTGGTCAATGCCGCCAGTTGTGACGTGGTGAGCCCGGCGGCCGATGTGAAGTTGAGCGCACCCAACTGAGTCGCGGTCAAGACTGCGAGCTGCGTGAGGGCCAGAGAACTGACTTGAGCAGCGGAGAGCCCCTTGATCTGACTGGTCGACAGAACCCCAAGTTGGTTCGTCGACAGTGTCGCAAGCTGTGTCACGTTGAGCGCATTGACGCCGGAAGTGGTCAGTCCCTTGATTTGCGTGGTCGTCAGTGCCGAAAGTTGTGGCGTGGTGAGCGCCGCAACCGCCCCGGTGGTGAGTGACCCGAGCTGGGTCGCCAGGAAACCCATGACCTGTGTGGCATCCAAGGCTGCGACTTGATTGACCGTCAGGCCCTTGAGCTGTGTGGTACTGAGCGCTGCCAGCTGGGCCGACGTCAGTGCTTCGATGTGCGTGATATCGAGGCTGGCGATGCCCGTACTGGTTAGTCCTTTGATTTGGGTTGTATTTATCGCTGCGAGTTGCTCTGTAGTCAGAGCAACGACCGCCGTTGTGGTGAGAACGCTCAGCTGGGTTGCGGTCAAGCCGGCAAGCTGGGGCGCTGAGAGTGACGGGATCTGCAGGGCAGTCAGCCCTCTCGCGGCGGATGGGCTCAAGGATGCGATCTGTGTCGGCGACAGGGACGCCAGATCATCCGCGGTCAATTGGCTAACTTCCGTGGCGGTTAGACCACCCAGTTGGGTGGGCGAGAATGCTGCGAGCTGAGAGGCTGCGAACGCCGAAAACTGAGTCATGCTGAGCTCGCCGACCGCGGCAGCACTCAACCCCTCGGCCTGCGTCGTCGCTAGGGCGGCCAGTTGGGTGGCGGTCATCGCCTTCATAGCGGTCGCGGTGAGCGCCGCCACCTGGGTCGAGGTCAAGGTGCTGAGCTGCGTCGTGGACAAGTGGCCGACCTGCTCTGTGGTCAGCCCTTTGAGTTGGTTCACGCCAAACGCCGCGATTTGCGTCTCGGTGAACGCGGCAATCTGCGTTGTTGTAAGTTGGCCAATCTCGAGACTGGTCAGGCCGCGCAGCTGCGTGGATGAAAGACCCGCTATTTCGTCCGGGCTTAAGACATCGACTTGCGCTGGGCTGAAGACCGCAAGTTGAAGAGCACTGAAATCCAGGAGCTGGTTGGTCGTGAGTGCAGAGACTTGCTCGGTCCCAAGCTCGGTCACTTCCGTCGTGGTCAGGGCCGCGATCTGAGAAGCCAAGAGCTGGGTGAAATCCGCAGCCGCTGCGCCTTGGAGATCGCTTCTCGACAGGCTTGCGATTTGCTGAGGGGTGAGGGATGCAATGGATGTGACGGGCACGTCCTATTGCCTCACCCAGTCAGTTGTTTTGAAGACACGTTGACGAAGAAGGCTGGTCACGAAGTGTTCCTCCGAAAACAAATCGTGACAGTCGTGGGAAGCCTTGAGCGGAATATCGCGGACGTGCAAAGGCCGCACAGGGGTGAGACCAATCTGCTCCGACGGCGCTCCATGACACAGCGCCGCCCAGCGAGTGATCGGTGTCGACTTTGCCAGAGGGCAGCATCTTTGTCGTGAAGGAGGCTCTGAGTCCCGGGCAGCGAAATCTCCACTGACTAACGAGCTGCCACAACCGCACAGTTTGGACACCAGCGCGCTTAGGCCTATTTTCCAGACCGTTACTTGTGGGGAAACACAGCCTTGCACGGCTCCGATAGGTCAGCTTCGTGCGATTTCAAGCAGGCCCGAATTCGACCGCCGCCCGGTTGAGTTTCTTGGCAGAACTTGGCCGCATCGGCCTTGCACGCTTCGTGGACTTCATGAATGCGGGTCTCTACCTTTCCGACGATCTCATGGCAGGAAGGAGCGAGCTCGCTTTCATGCGACTTCAGGCAGGCAGCGAGGTGGCCATCACCCGGTTGGATTCCCTGGCAAAACTTTTCCGCATCGGGCTTGCATGCCGCCTTGACCCGCTCCCGTCTCGCGTTCCCGGCGGCTAGCTGTTCCTTGCAAGCCGCTGAAAGGTCACTCTCGTGCGACTTCAGACAACCGATGATGCGGCCTTCCCCGGGAGGGATGTCCTTGCAAAGCTTTTCAGCGTCGGCCTTGCAAGCGTCTTGGGCACGCGCGGATGTTGGTAGTGCGAGAAACGACAGCACAGCAACGAAATAGATTCTTTGCATCATGAGTTTGTCTCCACCTACGCGGCTGAGTATGTACTGTCGCGCGGCTGCCATCCAGTCAACGGACGCGCCGGATCTGCAGCCGCAGCTTTCGCAGTCAGTTGTCCTCTGTTTATAGCGACCTATCCGGCCCCGTTCTCAATGTTGGCAGTCGTCGGTTGCATCGGTCACGTCCGGAGACTGACTCGCAACCTAGCGATTCGACTGTCGCTGACTGCACGACAGAATGCTGCGCCGACGGGGCGGCGAGAGTGCGTTTACGGCAGGTAGCAGATGCGAATAATGCCGGTTTGTCAGCGTGGCGCGATCCGTGTTCCGGAGAGATCGTATGGATGCTCATTATCGCGTCTGGTGCCAGAGCCCCGCCGGCCAGCGCTTGCGGCGGGTGGAAAAGTGTAGAAGGCACCCTTGAGCAGGATCAGGACTGAGCTTAGTCGCTCGAGCTAGCGCACCGCGTTCCTCGCAAGACCCGGACCGTAGGGCAGTCACTGACAGCTCGGGTCTGTCGTGCAGAGCGAAATATTGAAGCTGCAGCTGCCATAGTTGGCGACGACGACCGGCTTGCCGCCGGTGCAAGTGAGAGTCACGACCGGGGTGCCTGCGTCCGTTATCGTCGTTGTGCCCGCTGCCAACTGCCGTCCCCGAAGGGTCGAGGTAGGTGTAGGGCCCGTTTGGGACCACGGTCTCGGTGAAGCAAGTGCCATCGGCGTCCGAGTAAGTCTGGACCTGAGCTCCGGTTGCGTTGTCTGAGACTATCACCAGCTTCGTGTGGTTGGCGAAACAGTAGGTAAACGTTCCAGACGTCGAGGTTAAATTCATCGACTTGGTGCATGGGCCTGCGGAGGTGGAGGGGAAGCATCCGGCGTTGAACAAGGTGGCCACGCACGCGGGCAGGTCACCGCAGGTTCCGTTGCCGCCGCCAGCACCCGTCATCGAGCTACCGCCGCTGCCTCCGTTGCCTCCTCCGTCGGCGCTGCCCGTTCCTCCGCCTGAACTCGAGGAGCACGCAGCCTGCAAGAGCACGAAACAAGACAGCAGCAAGAGCGACGGTTCTCGACGCATGGGTCTCCTAAGAACTGTTGGTTGTACGCGAAACTTGCCATGGCCCGGGACCTGTGGCGAGGTAAAACCAGACGCGAGCTGTCCCGTATTGGCAGGTACTGGGTCCCGTCTGGTGCCCCAATTCCGTTCGCAGCTGCGAACGAAGACAACAGCGACGCTATGGAAATTAGTGAGGAATAGTTTCGCCAGGGAGGATGACTTGCTGCCTGAGACGGCGCTCGCACGACATCGCACGAGTGGCGGCCATGCGAGCCGCCTGGGCATTGCCCTTCGCGAGCGCTAGTTCCTCGGGCACTTTGGCGACGGTCTCAAAGAACATCTCGTCAGATGTCTGCCCATTGAAAGTTGGATGGGTCATCTTCGCGTTGTGCGCGTTAGCGTGGAATTCGACCATCCCACGAACACGCACCACAGAATCCAAGGTATTCAAGAACAACCACTGATGCTTCAGCGACCGCCGATAGGTCTCGATGAGCGAATTGGAGAAACCGATCTCGACTTGGGCAAAAATGCGCTCCAAGCACGCACTGACAAGGTCGCATTGACCGCACTGTGGACGTTCTCGATACCGGAATCGGCATACAGTAAGGGCTGACCCCCAATTACGAGATACTGTTGGCTGCCGTGGAGTTTCTGTCTGGCCGAAACTCGGCCGCGGCAGTGCGACTGTACACCAACGTAGCTGATATCGACCATCAGGCAAGAAGACCGATCACTCGCTAGACGTCGCATTTGGGAATTGATGAGCAACTGCCTCATTGCGCCTCATAGGGAGCTGTGGCGACAGGTTTTCGGAGACCATGGCTTGCTGGCCGCGGCTAGTCGTCGGCGCCGACCGGCAGTAAACGACAACTTTTTGCTGTCCGTGGCTGCGTCGAGTTGCTCTCAGAAAATGCGCCTTTCTTCGTCCACGTAGTCGAGCTTGCGTTGCAGCCGAGCATTGATCGCGGAAGCGACCATCACGATGATGAACTGCAATGTCACGTGCAACATCAATGTCAGCTTGCTCACACGCTCGCCCCGATCCAAGTTGCCGAGCTCGGGGATTCAGTGGCAAAATTGCGACGATGGCTTTCGGGACAGGACGGGTTACCGGCCGCCACGGGATGCCAAGTCTATTGTCGACAGTTCAACCCAGAGGCCTCAAAAGGCTACAAAGCGGTCTTCGCCTGACGAAGGGGTACGACCTTCGATGGACGTGAAGACATTCCTGCCGAAATGGAATGACAGTCCCCAATCGAAATAGGGACCGCCGCTTTGTCCAACAAGGTCGTTGAAAGCAACGTTTCGGCTGTTCCCCAATAGGTCTACGGTATTCGCCGCGACGAAGTTCACGCTAATCGAAACCCTCCCGAAGGTGTCGAAGATGTCGGCTGACAGGTTCAACGGAGACCCCGGACAGTAGAACATTGACAATGCTGGAACCTGGGAATCGTAACAGGCTGCAATCCCAGGAATAGCAGTATTCTCAAAGAAGATTGCATTGGAGCCGCTGTCGATGAAGGACAGTTGCGATTTTCCATTCGTCGGGTACCGGGTCAAGAATTCCCCGGCATCGTCCAGGCGAATCACCTGGGCCTTTCCCAGTCCGTTGTTTTCACGTGTGCCAATGCCAAAAACCAAAGCTCCGGTCACACTCGGAGATCCCTCCGCCGGAATCGCAGGTAGCTCGATAATCGTGCCGTTGCTATCTTGGCCGAAGAATGCAACAGGATTCGATACTTGCTTCGAAACCGGCACTGCCGCTGGCTGACATCCGCCGGACGGCGGCTCCGCACAAACATAGTACAGCTCCGGATTCCTGGAATATTTGCCTAACGCTGCAGCGCAGGCCGCTCCGCAATCGTTAAGGAAAGAGCTGATGCCAAGGATGCCTTTGGCGCCCAACATATTGGCTGTATTGATATCCGTGCCAGTGCAACCCGCTGGCATAGGATAGGTTGACTCGTCGATCACTTGGATCGCGAGATCGCTGGCGTGTTCTCCCGCAATTCTAAAATCTGCATGTCGCAGAGTGCCCCAAACAGAGCCGCTGATAAACTGACAGCACTGGGCGATACTCTGGCCGCTGTCGTCGGTCCACGCTGGCAGTGCGAGCGTCAGTACCGATCCCAGCACCCGTAAACCAGTCGACCCCGTATCGACTAGAATGTGGTCGATGGTTTGGCAATCCGCTGCATTGCCCGGCACACAAAGTGTCACGGTTGCAAACAGACCGTTGATGTAGCCGATACCTGGTAGCCCCTGGTCGACGGAAAGCTCCGCGACGTTATCTCCAGGCGTGGCAACGGTATTGCCCGTCGAGACGAAGCTGCCATCGCATCCCGCGCAGCCTACCAACGAAGCGATGGCCGCAAGTCTTACGCCAGACTTCGAACCCACGACAGCAGTTCCCATGGCCTCTCTCTTTGCGCCATCCGAGCTTCGTCATTCAAAGGCGGCAGAAGACCAGTGGGCCGCATTCTGCTAGCCACGCTACCCACCTGCTCTTTCCCCTGCGAAAGAATCGCGGTCTAGGCGTACCAGCTCCTGGCCGTGGTCTACCAGCAACCGCCGATCGAGGTCGTACCTGCGTAGTTCGGCGTCGTCCACGGGTTGCACGTCTTGCCCGTCGGACAATCGGCATCAATGGCACAGAACTTGTAGCAAGAGCCTCCCTTGCTACAATAGAAACCAGGCGTGCAGTCGCTGTCCGCTTTGCACGTCGAACCTGCAACCCCTGTTCCCGACTGCGGTTCGCAGTTGCTTGCACCCGGGAACGAATCCATCGGGTAACATCCGAATCCCACGGGACAAGCGAGAAGAGGACTTCGAGGACTCTGGGGGGATACTGGATCACACACGCGGGCACAGGTGGAAACGCCCGCGATGATGTTCGTGCTGTCCCAGTAGGTAGGCTCACAAGACCGAGCAGTATCGACCGCAGTGCAGTCAGAATCGGACTGACAGTACTTCTTGCAGACACCGCCGAAGCAACCAAGGCCGGCAGCACAGAGCTTCTTGGTGCAGTCCGCGCCTTCCGTCAAGCCTCCCGTCGTCATGCACGTCAGCCCTGTGGCTTGGGTGTCGGGGTAGCAGACCTGTCCGGTCGGGCAACCGCAGGCTGGGAGAACGTTGCACTTACCGCCAGCCGCTGGCGCTGGGCAAGTACCCGTTGTGCCTCCAGCTCCACCCGATCCACCGCTCCCCCCTTTGCCACTCGCCCCCGCCGTCCCACTGCTGCCGCCCAAGCTACTTCCGCCACCGCCACTGGAGCTGCCCGTGCCGCTGCTGCCGCCCGAACCACTTCCGCCGCTGCCTGCGGTGGCCGACCGGCACTTGTCAGAACCAGAACAATCGGCGACATAACCTTCGCTGGCGCAGGCAGAATAGTTACCACTGCCGCAGTTGATTACCGTCGAGCATGCGATTGGTGTCTGCCAACAGGTAGCAGAGGCAGGACAATAGTATCCTGACGAGGAGTCACTACCACAGGGAGTCTTACTAGTTTCGTAGCAGACGTTCGTCACGCCCATGCCACTTGCCGCGCCACAAATGAAACCGCTCGGGCAGGTGCCGTCGCTGGAACATTCGGTACTCCCACTCTGGTAATTGGGGCTGCATCCCAGTAACAGTCCGACGCTGCATAGTAGCGGTAGCGCGAATCGACTCATAGCTCCAATCTCCTCAGTAGCTGTAGTGAACCACGGCGCCGACCGTGTCGGGACGAACAACGGGCGCAAGCGCCACGGAGCTCGACGTACGATGCTGATTCATGATTGCCAGTATTGCAGCGGTGGCCACACCGGCCGCGCCCACCCCATAGCATACGCCTGCGACATCAGCGTACGTTTTTCCAGAGCTCTCCTTACTTGCGTTGTACTGCTTGACTGTGTCCGAAAATGCGCTTTGCGAAAGGTACGTGAAGACCGAGCCAGTAGCGAGCACCGCAACACCAAGACCGCCCACGAGCCAGGCGGTACCATTACTACTTGTCGCTCGGTTCTCCTGACTATTTTCCGCGTTGATGGCAACACCTGGAGAACCTTGCACGGGACTCGGGTATTGCGGTGAAGCGGGCAGCGGACCGACATAGGGCGACTGGCCCGGCGCCGTCGGAGGATAGCCCTGACTGTAGCTGTATCCACCCGGAGGAGGCGCAGCCACCGCTGGGGCTCCGGCTGGTCCACCGTAGACCTGAGGCGGAAAAGTGGCACTTGGAGCTTTGCCAGAGTCCGCCGCCTGCGTGGCTTGTCCCGTCGGAGCGGCCCTAGGGTCAAGCGCCGCGGTAGGTGGCATGCTCGTGTCGTAGCCATAGCTTTGCACGGTGCTGTTGCCTTGGAACGTGGTACCCGACCCCTGAGACCGAGGCGGATTTGGAAGGTGGCCGGGATCTGCAGATCCTGCAGATGGAACAGGACCGGTCGCCACGCTCTTCGCCGGAACGCCAAGAGGTGCATTCTGGTCGCGAAGTTTTTCCATTTCCGCGATCCATCCCTCGACCTCAGCGCGGTCTTCAGGCGAGACTCGCCTTTGTGAAAGCAGGTAGTCCCGCAGATTGCTAATGGCGGGCTCGGGTCTTTGCAAATAGTAGTAGCACGCGCCAGCATTGCGCGCGAAGACGGGAAATTCAGGATAAGAAGCGCTCAGACGGGAAAAAATCTCGGCGGCTTCCTCGTATCTTCCGCTCTTGTACAAGCGCTTGGCTTCTTGTAGCTCGCCTGCAGCCTTGTCATTCAGTCCCGCGGCCTGCGCGTTTCCCGCAGTAGAAACAGGCAAGAAGCCGGTCACAAGAAGTAAGCCCCGAACGATCCCAATTCTTAAGGTGCGTCTCACTTACGTCCCTTCCTCGCATGTTCTTACGTAGTCGAGTCGATTGGCACTTCTGTCCAAAACGACATCTACGCTCTGTAAGACGTGCATCTTGTAACGCAAACCTGTCTTATTGTAAACAGAAATTGGTTGCCTTCTAAGCGCGAGTCAGTGTGCCAGCCATTGTTCGACCGAATTGCGCTTTTTGATCGGCGAAGACTTCTCCGGGTGCGGTCGCTTCGGGCTCTCGTTTTGGGAGGGACCTGTTACAGTCGTTGACGTAGGCGGCGGTGGTGAATCACCCGTAGTCAATGCGTGTTGAGATTCGCCGATAGGTTTCGTGGCGCCGCCGTTATCTAGCTTTGGCTCGTCCTTCTGCCACTGCGCCTGAGCATTCGGCAGCGAAGGAGAAGCTGCGGCTGCGCTGGCTGCGGCACTCGCGACGCTGTTCGATCGCGGTTGCTGCTGGTTGCTTGGCCTCAACAGCAACAGCATCGCACAACCGATGGCCAAGCCTACGCCGATCGCTATCACAGGCCAGCGCGGCTTGCGCGTTGCGGACAGCAATACTTCATCGATTTCGGAGGACCCTTCGGACTCGCCCAACTCACCAGTAGCCGCCGAAAGCGTCGTGCGGCTAGCTTTGGAGGAGGGGCGATTGCCGCTCCCCGTCTGATCATAGGAACCTTCTGAGAGGATCTCCGTCGAGAGAACTCTTTTCGGAGCAGGAGCGGTCAGATTCTTCTGAAGAGCATCGATAAACAGCTCCATACTATCGAAGCGGTCGTCACGGTCTTTAGCCAACGCACGCATGACGGCGGCCTCGATGGTTGCTGGCACCTGAGGCGCCAACGCTCGCAAAGGCGCGGGCGTTTTCGTAAGATGCATGAGCAAGAGTTCGGTTCCGGTCTCCGCAACGTGCGGCGTCTTTCCCGCCAGCATCTCGTAAAGAATCGTGGCGAATGAATACACGTCGGAACGGACATCGACGTCAGCGCTGTCCTTGCACTGCTCCGGTGACATGTATGCGGGGCTTCCGACGATCATTCCGGTTCTAGTTCGGACGGTTCCACCCGAACCGCCACCAAGACGAATCTTTGCAATCCCAAAATCCAGAACCTTTATACGCTCGCCGCCTGGTGCGTGGGCATCAGGCACCAAGAACAGGTTTTCTGGCTTCAAATCACGGTGAACGATTCCGGCTGCATGTGCAGCGACCAGCGCAGAGCCTGCCTGGTTCGCAAGATCCAAAACTACGGACAGTTCCTGCCGTCCGCTATCCGCAAGGCGCTTCTGTAACGAGATGCCCTCGAGGAACTCCATGAGAATGTAGGGCACGCCGTCCGAGGTCCAGCCAGCGTCGAGAACCTCGACGATGTTACGGTGACAAATGGCGCTTGCAGCCCGCGCCTCATTGAGAAATCGACGGACCAACTCCTCATCCTGAGCCAATGCCGGATGCAGCACTTTGACGGCAGCACGACGTTGGATCAGTTTGTTTTCGACTAGGTAGACTTCTCCGAAGCCACCCTCACCGATCAACCGAACTACACAGTAGTTACCGAATAGCTGTCCTAGCTGCGCCGTCATGTGTCATGCTCGAGGCGATCGTACGCTGATTCCCGTTTCGGGCAACAGCTTTACGACACTTCTTTACCTGAATTTGACGAGAGCAAGGTCCGACCACACGGGTGCCGCAGCGGCTCCGCCCATTCGACCCGAAGCATCAGTCGTTAGCCGTCTCGATGCCGTACTTGAGGCTCGGCCGGCAACTATTGCCGAGCAGAACTTGCCGACGGTCGCTCGAAATCCCCGCAAGTGCTCCAGCTTCCGTCGGGCATACGGATTGCTTGTTCTCGTGGTGGGCGCATCAAGGAATGGAGCTCTACGGAGGCACTATGGACATCGAAAGCATCAGCAGGACGAAAGAGGGTTCCCGCTGTCATGCGAGTCAATGCATAACTTTGTCGGCGGACCACCTAGCGCTGGATACGTCCGAGAGCTCGCCCCTTGCCATCGTGCTAAATCTCCGTCGGCTACGGCAAAACGATCCGGACCGTTTCAGAGCGATTCTATCTAGCATCACCAATGTGTTCCCCGACGAGCCCCCTGTGCCGCTTGATTCGCCAAAGGCTATGCATGCAATGGAATCTGACGGGAGGTTGCCGACGATGCGGCCTCGCCGGTGGTCGCTGGCTGTCTTGGGTAGCACGGTAGTGATCGGTGTCGCCCTGCTAGTGTTGTCGTGGCGCGGGCCCAATCGTCCGCCGTCATCGACCGTTGCCACGCAAGCGATCCTCGGCGAGGAGGCGGTGACGCCGGCTGCGCCCAAGCCCTCCGCGACTCGTACGGAGGAGAACCACTCTCCCCTCAAGAAGGCGACATCGGCTATTTCACCTCGAATGACCGAGCCCCTGCGAAACATAGCCCGACATTCCCAGCGATCGACTTCCGCATCGCCCCTTTCTTCGCCATCCAGTAGGAGTCAGAGTTCGGGCGAAGAATGGCTGGCCCACTAAGAGCGATTTCCAAGAGTACGGGGCCGGCCAAAAATTCCCGCCGCGATGAGGCATCAGAATGCCAACTCGAGGAACTGTTTCAGCCGTCAGGGTTCGTCAATTACGGAGATCCGAAAGGCAGTTCCTTAGCGAATCCGGTTCTACATATTAGTAGAGCCGCTGGCCTGTCGGTTTCGGCGTGCGTTTGCTGATGGGGCCAAATAGCACTTGACCTTGGCGCGACACCGAGAGATCGTGCGCGCACGATGTGTAGTGATGGGTCTCGTTGCGGCCTCTCTTGTGACGACCATTGCATCTCGGCTCAAGCCACGGCGTTCCCAAGCCGAGAGCCACCGCTCCGAGGATCGAGAGCACTGCCAGCGCTGACAGTGTCTTCCTTCGGGGAGATGCGTTTCGCGCGGACAAAACAGCTGGAAATAGCGGTGCGACTGGGATTGCGACACGATGGAAAAGGAGACGGCCGCCGTCGCTACCAGAGGAGCCGTTGGTGCTCCTGTCGCTGTTCCAGTCATCGATCTGCGGCAACACGAGCCCGTTCGTCGCTCTAGCGAATCAAGACTAGCGAATCAAGACTAGGGCTGGCTACGCCCACAACTCGACCGCAAGCAGGATTCAACGGATGAAAACTAAGAAGACAGATTCCCGCCGAAGAGCGGGCAGACTGAGCATAGGCATCGGTATTGCCTTTGCTCTTAGCGGACCGTCGGCGACGATGGCCCAAACCCTGCCAGCCTCCCCGACCATGGCTCGTCCATACCAGTTGCCGCCTACCTCATCCCCCGGGGCGCCTCAATCACCTTCTCCGCCGCAGTACACGCCGCCGAGTGCCGGGCCGCCTTCGCAGGGCTATCCACCTGAAGAACACCTCCAACCGCAGAGCACCACACCTCAGCCTTCGCCCGCGCCAGCCTCGCTGCCGCAAGTGCCGAACACGGCTCAACCGATCCCGCCCGGGTATTCCCTGCCATCCGAGCCCAGACCACAGCCGATGCTACCACCAGCATACTATCCAACACCAGAGCCTCGGCCAAGCGTGGCGCCCAACGTGGGCCAGCCCTCCTATGCTCAGCCTCTTTTGCCCTCACGGCCCGAGATCGCTTCTCGGAAGACACAAGACCCCTCCCTGGGACAGGCGCCAATTCGCGACAATGAGACTACCTGGGGGATTCGATTCACTCCTTTTCTTTCGGCGTCTTACACCTTAGAAGAGTTTCTCGACGACGAAAGCTACAGAAAGGGATCGCAAGACTTCAAATTCTCTTTCGCCGTTGGCGCTTTCGGTGACCATCGTGTGAACAAGTATTTGTACCTAGGTGGCGACTTTGACTTCCTTCTCCTAGATCCGAAGATCAATGTATCACGCCACGACATCACCATGCTATCGCTCGGGCCCTCCATGCGCCTAGCAATTCCCGTTGGAAGCTTGGACATCTATTTCCGTGCCGTCGGCGCCTTCTCCGTCGCATTCCTACCCGACGAATTGACCCAGAGGACGATGTATTACAGCAATGGCACGACGGGGACTGGGCAGTATGATCCTCACGCCCTCGGATACGCGGTGAAATTCGAGCCCGGTCTATTCTATCGGATGGATCAGTTTGGATTCTTTGTCGCGTTGTCATTCGAGTTCTCGACGGTCTACACGAAACTGAACTGGGCGAATGGGACGGTCGCCGATTTGACGGTCTCCCCCCAGCTATTTGGTATTGAGCTCGGAACAACGTTCTCGCCCTAGCAGGATTGATAACGGTGTCTCTATCGCAAAATGTCCATAGAGAAAGCATCTCGTCATGAAGACAATCAGGAATATTTCGGCCGTCGGAATCTCGAAAACAATCGTCCTTGTCGTCTCAACCTTCCTTCTCTTGAGTTGCGCCGGAAGCCCTCCTGGAACATGTAATTCGGAGTGCTGGAATGACGACAATTGCCAATCGGGTCTCGTCTGCTTGCCCATGGCTGAGAGCTATGTGTGCACCCCCTCGGCGTGCACAAAGTGTACGGGCACAACCACGACTTGCGTAATGCAAGAGTCAAGCAGTGGCACTTGCAGCTTCGTGAGGTGCCAGTAACAATTGCGATCGGCAAGTGGCGAGCACTGAGATGCGGGCTTGGATTTCCTCTGCCGTGGCCCGACCCTAGAGACAGCCTCTTGCATTCTGGAGATAGTCTCGCAATAGCGCGGGATTTCGGCCGCGCTGAGCGCGGCTACCATCGAATGGAAAGCGGAACGAAATCGAGCGTCTCGACAAGAATGGCGCCGTGCTCATCGGGATCGCTTGTCCATGGCGAATCGCCTCGCGGTCGCAGCAGTTCAGGCTGAATGCCCACCCGGACCCGGTCGCCGTTCCAAGCATGCGATCTCGAAGCAGTCCGAGCAACAACGCAGGTCTCCCTTGAGCGTGATGACCATGCCGTCGTGGATGCGGTGTGGGCGACCGCTAGCCCGTTGCGTGAAGATTCCAGCGCAAAGCCTCAATTGCAATCCATACGCGGCGCGCTTTGTGAAAACCATCAAGTACGAGTGTCTCAATCACTTCGTTATCTTCGGCAAGCGACATTTGCGCCACCTGATCAAGGAATTCGTCGCGCACTACAGGACCGAGCGTTTTCACCAGGGCATCGGTGGCCAACTGATCAGGAACGTCGGTGCGACGAATGACAACGGGGCTGATGACAAGGTCGCCTGCCAATCGCGCCTCCGCGGGCTTCTCAACTTCTATCACCGGAAGGCCGCTTGAGCCTTGGCGACAATTTTCCGGACATCAAAGCTTCACCACGTCGAGAACGGCGGAGTAGGGAACCGCCAGGATGACGATCTCCCCGGCCGGGGCGGCGCCGAACCTTCCTGTCGTCGCGCCGGCTCCGACCTGTTCGGCCAGCGTCCGCGCCTTGGCGGGGTTGCGACTCATCACCTCGACGGTGTGTCCGGCCTTGGTGGCAAGGCCGCCGATCGCTGCGGCCCTATCGCTTGGTCCGATGATGCTGATAGTGCTCACGTGCGGTCTTCTCGTGAGTTGGGGTGGTGAATTTACGAATCGTTTCGTGTAGTGGTATCGGTCTCGATGCTTCGGGGCCTCGGGCTCGCGTCCATCTCGGAAGCCCGCGCCAGTGCTTGCGTGTCGATATACTCCCGGATGTTCGTCACTTTGCCATTTCGAACAGTAATGGCGAAGACCCAATTGTCGTCGAACGTCCTATTCGTGGCTTTGATTCTCCCCCTAGCGAAGCCGACGACCAGAACCCGGTCTCCCTGCGCTACGAACTCGGGAGGCTCTGGGAAAGAAGTTTCCATCGATTCGGAAGCTTTCTGAAGTAGGGCCTTCAATCCCTTGTGCCCGCGGTGCGTGCCGGCCAGCGGCCAGTCCTCGCCCGGAATGATCCACTCAATATCCTCTGCAACCAATGGTAGCAGAGCTTGCCGATCGCTGCCGCCCATTGCTGCAAAGAAATCCTTCACAATTTGGACATTCTCTTGTGTGCTCATTGAAATCTCTCCATTTCCCCTACATAGCCGTAGCCAAGCCAATCCCGCTGCTGCCGCCGGTTATGACCACGATCTTTCCCGCCAATAATTGTCCCTTGTTGCTCATATGTTTCTCCCTTTACAGTTGTCAAACTGATGCAGAATTCAAGTAACAACCATGCCACCGTCGGCCACTAGCTCCACGCCGTTCACGTAAATCGAGTCGTCTGAAGCGAGAAATAGCGCCACAGTTGCGATCTCGTCAGGAATGCCCATTCTTCCCCTTGGAATCAAAGAGCCGAACTGTATTTTGGCCGTCGCATCCAGCACCTGATCCATCATTGGCGTATCGACCTGCCCCGGGCATAGCACGTTCACCCGAATCCTCCTCTCCTTGAGCTCGTTAACCCAAGTGCGTGCGAATACATGCAGCGCGGCCTTACTCGCGGCATACACGCCCCAACCAGGAAAGCCCTTAAGCCCCGCATTCGACGAGGTCATGATGATCGACCCGCCATCGGTAATCAGTGGTAATGCCTTTTGTACGGTGAAAAGCGTGCCGCGCGTATTCAGCCCGAAAGCCGTGTCGAAGTGCTTTTCCGTAATCTCGCCAATCTTGCTGACCTCCCCAATTCCGGCGCTCGCAAATAGGACGTCGATTCTGCCTTTTTCCCGCTTGACGGTATCGAACAAACGGTCCAGGTCATTAAGGTTGGCCGAGTCGCCCTGTACGCCGGTCACGTTTCGGCCGATCAGCCTGACGGCCTTATCGAGTTGTTCTTGCCGACGCCCCGTAATAAATACGTATGCGCCTTCTTCAACGAACCGCTTGGCGCTCGCCAGTGCCATACCGCTCGAGCCGCCTGTAATGACCGCAATTTTTCCCTCTAATCTTTTTGCGCTGTCGTTGCTCATACGCATTCTCCTTTCATAGTCGTTAAACAGAACTCGCTCGCGCGAGATAATGATGCTGTGGCTGCTAGAGGATAGATTCAAAATTGCATTCGATTGAGCAGTGCCATGTGTAGAGCGTTCAGCGGTCGCCCAAATTGTTGGAGTCTTCCGCCATCGAGCGGGCCGCCAAGATCCACCGGGACGAATCCTGTTTCTTCAAGAGCACGGGCGAGTTCTTGTTTTGCGCTACGTTTCCTGCTCCGGTAAATCCGAATTTCATATGCGTTGCTTCCTTCTTGCGCTTCCTTGGGTAAATAAATACCCATGCTAAATTCCGTTGTCCCAACGGTGTCACCGTTGCATAACCAACTCGTCTCAGTCGAACCCACTGAGCACAACGCGATTACTTCAATTACGCGAGAGTAAGGCCGCAACCCCACAGTTTGAATGCAAGACCGATGCGCGAAGAGGAATTGCATACAACCACCCCAAGGAAATGGGGAGGGTAGACCAGCGTATGACACAGCCCAGGGTGCTCCGCACGGGTTTCCACCGGGTATAGGGGGGCGGGTGAGCTTTCAGTCAATGTTGGCCTTCTGTGCGACGTGACGCGGAACGGAAAGACGGTGCGAGCCCCTGGAGAGGCCCGCTCTCGGAAACGCGCTCATATGCTGTTCCAAGCCAGACGCGGGTGTCACGCTGGATCTTTGAGAGAGATGGGAGGAGTCCAATCATGCGTTCTGATATCGTGCCCGGAGGCATTTTTCCCGACTATGAGCTGCCCGATCACACCAGCAGAGTGCGCAAACTCAGCGGGCTACAGGGCGATGATCCACTGATCCTGACGCTTGCGCGTGGCCACTATTGCCCGAAGGAGCACCAGCAGCATCTGGAGCTCGCCGCGTTTTACCCAAAGATTGCGGTGGCCTACACGCAGATCGTCACCATCGCTACCGACGATCACCATACGCTGCAGGAATTCCGCGCGTCAGTCGGAGCCGGGTGGCCATTCCTCTCGGACCCTGAGCGAACGGTTCAGAAGGATCTCGACATTCAGGAGTACACCGATCCCGAGCACAATCCGATGATCCCGCATACGCTCGTTCTCAAGCCGGGCCTCGTGATCTACAGCATCTACAACGGTTACTGGTTCTGGGGGCGTCCGTCGGTCGTTGATCTTTGGCACGATCTGCGTGCCGTGATGAGTGAAATCCGCCCGGACTGGGATCTGAGTGCCCCTGGACTCCGCGAGGCATGGAATGCGGGTGACTTCTCGTCTTTCCACGGCTGGAACAAGCAGGCCGGTTTGAAAGACGCCTCGACTATACGGAAGAAGTAGCACAGTCACTGACTTCAGGAAGAATGGCGGCCGCGACGATTAGCGACGTGGCGAGAGTCGGCGCTGGGAAACGCGGGCCAAGTGGAGGCCGAACCAGCGTCGCTCGTCGTACCAGGTTCGCTCCAGACGAAAGCCGGCGTCGACGAGCAGATGGTCGATCATTGCGCGCGTGAACTTGTAGCTCGACTCGGTATGAATGCGCTGGCCGGGCGCAAAATGAATCTCGGCGCCGGCGATCCCGAGCGATACAGTCTGCGCGCCCTTGCTGGCGAGATAAAGGTCGACACGCGAGGCGGCGCGATTCCAGCGTACGACGTGCTCGAAGTGCTCGACATCGAATGCGGCGCCGACCTCGCGGTTGATGCGTACGAGCACATTCTTGTTGAACCGGGCGGTCACCCCTTGGGCGTCGTCGTAGGCAGGCACCAAGATCGAAACTGCCTTGCGTAGATCCGTGCCGATGAGGAACGCGTCGTCCGGCCGCAGATGACGTCGAACCGCGCGCAACAGCGTCCGCGCCGACGGAGGATCATAGTTTCCGATGTTCGATCCCAGAAACAGCAGCAATCGCCGTCCGGAAGGTGCATCGAGAAAGCCCAGCTCCTCGGGATACCGGGCCAGCACCGGTCGTACGCTCAGCCGCCGGAAGTGCGACAGCTGGTATTGCGCCAGGGACAGTGCTGCCGCCGACACGTCGACCGGCATGAAGGTGACACGCGCCCTGCGGTCGAGCAGCGCCGCAAGCAGCAGCTGGGTTTTCGAAGCCGTGCCCGCACCCAGCTCGATGACCGTCGGGGGCGCCCCGGCCGCTTCGATGATCTCGCCGGCGTGGCTGGCCAGAATCTCTCGCTCTGTACGGGTCAGGTAGTACTCGGACAGCTCGGTGATGTCCTCGAACAACGCCGAACCCTGGGCATCGTAGAGCAGCCAGGGCGGAAGGCGCATGCGGGGCCGCAGCAGGCCCTCACGCACGGCATCGGCCACCGCGCGCACGAGGTCGGCGTCGACCGAACGAACCGCCGGGGCGAGACGTTGACTGCTCCAGGCCGAGGCGCTCGCGATGGTCACGCGTCACGCGCCAGCCGAATCCCGCTGGCCTGCCACCGGGCTGTCGGCGGAAAGAAGTTGCGATAGCTCGGCCGCATGTGACTGGCCGGCGTAAAACACGATCCTCCTCGGAGCACCATTTGGTTGCACATGAATTTTCCGTTGTACTCGCCGATGGCGCCGGCAGGCGCTCGATAACCGGGATAGGCAACGTAGGGGCTCTGGGTCCAGATCCACGCGTCGCCGAAAAAGCCACTACTCCGGGCGGCCGGGTGGTAACGCCGGCTCTCGACGAAATTTCCGAGCACGGGTTCGTCGGCCGCGACGTGCTCCCACTCTTCCTCGGTGGGAAGCCGGGCACCCGCCCAACGTGCGTACGCGTCTGCCTCGAAGTAGCTCACGTGGACGACCGGCTCGAGCGGATCGACGGGGCGCGTGCCGGACAGCGTATAGGTCGCCCACGCTCGATTCTCGTCACCGTCTTGGCGCGGCTGCCAGTAAAGCGGCGCCCGCCACTGTTCCCGCTGACACAACTGCCAACCGTCCGAGAGCCAGAGCTCTGGGCGCCGATACCCTCCGTCGCGCATGAAAGCGAGGTAATCGCCGCACGTGACGAGCCAATCGGCCAGTGCGAACGATCGCAAGAAAGCTTTGTGTCGGGGCCCTTCGTTGTCGAAAGCGAAACCGGGCTCCTCGTGGCCAATCCAGACGACACCGCCTGCGAAGGTTCGAAACTGCGTCGCCCGAGGCTCCACATCGCCGTCTGGCCCGCGGGCGGCGACGGTGGCCGGAAGGGCGCTATACGCCGGCTGAAGCGGATTGCTGCCCAGGACGTGTTTGATGTCCGTCAGGAGCAGCTCCTGGTGCTGCTGTTCGTGATGAAGCCCGAGCTCAATCGTGGTCAGGACCGTCGGCGAGGCGCTCTCCTCCTGAAGCAGGCGGATCACCGCATCGTCGACCTGTCGGCGGTAGGTACGAACTTCCGCCAGCGACGGTCGTGACAACGTCCCGCGGCGGGAGCGGTCGAACCTTTCGCCGACGGCGTCGTAGTAGGAATTGAAGAGCGTCCGATAGCGTGGATCGGGCGACCTGTAGTCGACGGCCGCGTCCGAGGACAGCACGAAGGTTTCGAAGAACCAGCTCGTGTGCGCGAGGTGCCACTTGGTCGGGCTGGCGTCCGGCATCGACTGTACTTGCTGATCTTCGGCCGAAAGGGCATCGGCCAAGACCTCGGTTTGCGCTCGCACGGCACGGTATTGATCGAGCAATCGCATGAAGAATAGGGGACAGCTGAAGCGAAATGTTCAGATCAGATGAACGGAGACAGCGGGAAGATAGCGCCGAAATTCCCATGTGGAAGGGAAACAAAACATGGGATGTCCAAAACGATGGTCAATCGGCCCGCGCGGCCCCGTGCCGCCGGCCGAAACGTAACGGTGACGGAACGAGCACCCGTTCGACCAGATCGAACGCCCCCTGAACGGCCAGCGCGAGCAGGGACGCCGGAATCGCGCCTTGCAAGATCAAGGGAAAATCATCCATTCGAATCCCTGTGAAGATGGGTTGGCCGAAGCCCCCGGCGCCCACCAGCGCTCCTAGGGTCGCGGTCCCGACGTTGATGACGGCGGCGCTCTTGATCCCGGCCAGGATCGTTCCCAGCGCGAGCGGCAGCTCCACCCGCCACAGGATGGCCCAAGGTGAGAGGCCGAGCGCCGCCGCCGAATCTCGCACCGCGGGCGCGATACTCACCAAGCCAGCGTGGGTGTTTCGCACGATGGGCAGCAAGCTGTAGAGGAACAGCGCCGTCATCGCAGGCGGGGCGCCTATCCCCAGAAGCGGTATCATGAACACCAGTAGGGCCAGCGACGGGATTGTTTGCAGAACGCCGACGGCTGCGAGAACCAGCTGCCCCAGAGCCGGGCGCCGCGCCGCCAGGATACCCAGCGGCAGCGCCACCAGGATCGCCGCTAGCAGCGACAGGCTCACCAACATCAGATGCTCGCGTGTTCGCCCAAACACTCCGCCCGTCCAGCTCTCGCGCAGAGCCGCCGGATCGACGGACGATCGGCCGCCCCGCTGTGCGACGAAGTCCGCCGCCACCTGCCGCTCGGGCACGTGGTCCAGCTTGGCACGTCCGTTCATGGTGCGCATGGTGGCGATGTCGATCGTGCCTTCGAGGGTTCGCAACGCCGCGAACGCCGCGGGCCAGCGCTGTTCCGCGTCCAGCCGGTAAAGCAAGATTGCCTCGTACTTGGGAAAGAAGCCGAGATCGTCGGTGACGACGCTCAGATCGTGGCGGCGGATCTCGGCGTCGGTCGCATAGAGATCCGTCACGTCAATGCGATCCTCCGCGAGGCCGCGGTAGGCGAGGTCGTGGTCCAGTCCTCGAACGTTGCTCACGAACAGTCCATAGCGGGCCGCGAGCCCCGGCCAACCATCGCGCCGGCTCCTGAACTCGTCGCTGAAACCGAAGCGAAGCTCGGGATGTAGCCGCAGGTCCGAGATGGTCCGAATGCCAGCGGCAGCAGCCCGCGCGCGTCGCATCCCCAGCGCATAGGTGTTGTCGAACCCGAACGAACCGCCCAGACCGACGCCGTATGGCTGGAGGGCCGCGCGCAGGGAAGCGACGTCCGCGTCGCCCTGTCCGTGCAGGAGCTCTTGCAGCACGGTCCCGGTGTAGTCGGGATAGGCGTCGACCCGGCCCGCGACCAGGGCGTCCCAGCACAGTCGCGTGCCGCCGAGCGCCGCCCGGCGCTCCACAGCGACCCCGGCGGCGGATACCGTCAGCGCCACCACCTCGCCCAGGATGACCGACTCGGTGAAGGCCTTGGATGCAATCCGGAACGCTCGCCCGGTCGCCAGCTGGGCCAGGACTGGCGATGGCGCGGGTGACGAGCCCGAGTCCGCGGCACGCGCCTTTGCCGGCTCGGCCAGTTCCCCCGCCATGGCGGCCGCGACGACAATGAAGACCGACTGCCAGCCGGAGAGTTTCATCGCGACTGCGGCTCTCCGTTGGAATTGCGGTCGGGGTCGTAGGCGTGCCCGAACGCCAGCAACGGCTGCGCCGCCACGAACTTCGTGATGAAAGGATCGGTGGGAGAGCGCACCAGGTCCTCCACGCGTCCCTGTTGCAGCACGCGTCCCTGCCGCATCAACGCCACCTGGCCATGGTCACGCGCGAAGAACGCCGCCTCAGAGAGATCATGGGTGACCAGCACCACCGCCTTCGCCGTCTGCTGGAACACGCGCACCAGATCCTGCTGGAGCTCTGCCCGTACCAAGGGATCGATCGACCCCAGGGGCTCATCGAATAGCAGCAGATCCGGGTCCAGCATCAACGCGCGCATTAAGCTCACGCGCTGTCGCTGGCCTCCTGATAGCTGAAACGGATAGCGGCCGAGGGCGTCGCCGGGAAACCGGGTCAGCGCGGCAAGCTCGGCCTGACGTTGCTCGATACGCGTGCGTGGCCAGCGCAGGTGCCGGGCCATCAAGCTGACGTTCTGCCCGGCCGTGAGGTGCGGAAACAGTCCTCCCTCCTGCACCACGTAGCCCATGGACCGCCGAGCCCGCTGCACGCTGTCGGGAGACAGTACCTCGCCGCGAAAGCGAACTTGGCCGGCGTCCGGCCACAGCAGCCCCAGCGCCATCCGCAACACCGTCGTCTTGCCGGAGCCGCTGGGGCCGATCAGCACCAGCGTGTCGCCCGAGGCCACCGACAGATCGAGCGGCTCTATCGCCACGACCGCCTCGAAGGTCTTCGAGGCGCCGACGAACTGGAGCAGGGGCGCAACGCTTGTGGTCATTCGCGCCGGGCGCCAGGCACCCCGACTGTCAGCAAGATACGATGGCAACCCCGCGATCGCCTGCTAATTTTCATATGCGGGACAGTGGCTCGCCGCCGCGAAAGCTGCCTCGCGCGAACGGAAACAGCGGGCATACTTTCTCGGTTGGCAATAGCAATCGATGACCGGCCCCTCAACCTGGAGACCCGCTCATGAAAAAATCAGACTCGTCCTGTCCCCATCTCAAAGCCATCAATCCGCACACGCGTCCGAAATCTCAAGGCTGTGCCGAATGCCTGGCGATGGGGGACTCGTGGGTGCACCTGCGCCTGTGCATGGAGTGCGGGAACGTGGGCTGCTGCGACGACTCGAAGAACCGGCACGCCACGAAACACTTCCACTCCACCCATCACCCGATCATGCGTTCCCTGGAACCCGGCGAGACCTGGGGCTGGTGCTTCGTCGACAAGATCGATTTCGATCCCCTGATCGAGTAGTGCTCGAATAGCCTCGCCAGCGAGGCGGCGGCATGCCGGTGATCACAGATCCGACAGGGCCTTGAACACTATCTGGACCGAGATCGATCCCTCCCCGACAGCCGAGGCGACGCGCTTGACGTTGCCCGAGCGCGCGTCGCCCAACGCGAACACTCCGCTCGCACCGCCGTCCTCCCCTTCAAACTGGATGAAGTCCACGTCATTTGGATTGAATCTGGCGGCATCTTGGCCAGCCAGTGGTGCAACCACCCGAATCTATTCGGGTCCTGCGTGTGGCCCGAAAGCTGCTGTAACTACGAATCGGGACGCAAGACAACCCGGCACCGCAGAGGCCGAGCGCGTCGATTCGCAACATCGAGACGCTGACCATCATCCAACCAAGAGGAAAATCATGAGCAAGAACAACTCCGTCGTAGCCACCCACCCGTCGCACACCGCCGCCGAGGCGGCTATCAAGGGACTGCAGAAATCTGGTTTCGATTTGAAGTAGACGGAGACTGACATGAATGCGACTGCAGGCTTGTGGATTGATCACAGGAAGGCTGTGATTGCGATTGTCTCAGCCAAGGGCGAAGAGACGATGGAGATCAAGTCGAACATCGACAAACAGCCGGGTCGGTTTGCGGGAGTTCGCTCCACCGCCCCCTACGAATCACAACTGGTCAAGGCTGACGACAGACTGGAAAGGAAGCTTACCGGCCGTCTCAACCAGTATTACGCGAAGGTGATCGCGTCAATTCGAAATACTGACGCGATTCTGATCTTTGGTCCAGGGGAGGCTAAGGGTGAACTCGAGAAGCGCCTCAACCGCGCAAGGGTCAGTGGACACATCACTCTGGAGACGACCGGCAAGCTGACCGACCGGCAAGTTGCGGCGAAGGCCCTCAAGTACTTCCACGAAGCGAACTCAACCCCTTCGCGTCAGAACGTGGCCGGCCGTCGGCCACGGCGCAATACGCCCGCGCGCGCGATCTGATTGGCAGCCTTCCGAATGTCCTTCCTTTTTCGTGGTCGACCGACCTTGCTTGCACTCCCTCCGCGCGTTGATCGCGCACGCGCTCATCACGATGAAAAATTGGAGCGTCGCGGGCAACATTCGTCGACACTTGCTCGCCCGGATACAAGGGGCACGGCTAGTAGATCGGGATTTGCGTGTTGGTCGATAGGCTGAGGCTCGTCGTAATCATGAGGTTCGATTGGACAACGTGTCGCTCAGCCATGAAGAAGTCCAGTGGATACGAGTTGCCCTTGACGAGCCCGAGCGAATCGAGCGAAACGTCCTGTTCCTCTCTTGCGTGAACTCCGCCCAGGTTGATAACGAGCCTGTTGTCGATGTATACGAAGACGTCGTCGTCCCCACTGAAGTTGAATGTCTCCCCTCCGTTGTACGTGAACGTCGTGTGGATCTCGGCGGTGAATGAGAAATTGTGGCTCACGCCACTAGCATCAGTGCCCTGGTTTCCGAACTTAGTAGCGTACGGACCATTGTCGTCGATGGGGAAGAAGCCGCCGTTGGGGCTCAACGGGGGACCCGCAGTTCGACTATCGTACGAAAAGGTGCCACTGGAATCTTGGGACAATTGAAGCGGAATCTGCTGCGCGATGTTAGTGCCGTCCACGTTGCGATACCACTTGTCGAATGCGGCGCGGCCGTGCGTGGTGAGAGTGCCACCCGACTGATTCTTGTAGACGGGTTTGTGGTCCGAGCCCAACGTGTCGGTCACGATGTTTCTGTCGTCCCAAGGCCCCCCGTAGGCATTGTTGGGATTACCATTCTGATCAGTCTTCGGCACGTTTTCGAAGTCGGGATCCGTCGTCGGGTCATTGGCATCGTAGAACTTGAAATCGCGGACAATCATCGTGAGCTGCCCGGGGGCAGTAGATGTCGAAGCGGTGCTTACGCCGCCGCTCGAGTCGGAGCCCCCCGCGCCGGAGCCGCCGCTTCCAAGATTGATATTGATGTCGCCGCCACCGCTCGTTGTGCTTCCGGTGCTACCGCCTCCGACGACATCGGAGCTACTGTTGCTGCAGCCGACTAGGAGAACAATGCCGGCCGCAATGAATGGTGTTCTTGGCATTGAAATACCCCCTTTCGCTGATCATTGGATGATCCCCGGCGGGATTTGGCACTTGGTATCGCAATAGACCTTTGCGTCCGTCGCATTCGATGGATTTCCGCTGGCGTCCAGGGCTATGCCATTATTGGCACCAAGGTCACACTGCTCGCCCAAATCCGTGTCGACCTAGCCATCGCCACAGAAGTGGGGCTTCTTACATGCGAAGGTGCAGCCGTCGGCCCCCAGACTGGTATCGCCATTCTTCTTGCCAAGGTCGCACTCTTCCGGCGGATTCTGCACCACGGCGTCGCCGCAAAACGGTCCCCATTTGCATTGAGTCGTGCAACCTCCGTAGGTGTTGTCGTTGTTCGGTCCGGAACAGCCTGCTGGCGGCGCGCCGGTTCCATCACCACAATCGCATTCCTCGCCGCCAGTGACGACGCCGTCCCCACAACGAGGCTGGCAGATCGACTTGGTTGTCGAAAAGCCGCTCAGAGTAAGCTGGAAGTTCGATTCCGTCGGGTGACCGTCTCGCTCAAAGACTGCTATTTCGTAGGTGCTTCCCTTTTGCAAGCCCAGGGAAGACGCCGTCAAGGTGCGTTGCCGACAGTCGCAGTCCTTGCTGCCGTTTGTGCAGGTCGAGTTGAATGCCACGCCGGTAACCGGATCTTTCGCGTTGGCGCTGCCATCACAGGGAACCAAATCACCAACCGCGTACCCTGCTGGAATCACTGGGCAGTTGGTCTGGCCTGTTGGGTCGGTGCACGGCAGGTAGACGTTCCCACCCTCTTGGATGGTGGCGCTTCCCGTGGCGTCGACCTTCACGCTTGCGGGTACACGTTGATGGACACCGCCGAGATCGATGACCAAGACGCCGTTGATGAACACGAAGGTATCGTCGTCGCCGAAGAATTGTAGCTGGAAGGCATCGTTGAACGTGAAGAGATAGCGAGCTTCGACGGAGAACCAGGAGTCGTGGAACCACCCCTGCGCCTGCGGAATCCAATCGCCGTTCTTGTGCTGGCCAAACCACGCGGCCGGATCGGCGCCAGGCGCAAAGCTGGGCGGGAAGACATACTGATCGGCCTTGCAATTGGCGCCAGCTCCAAAGGACGTCGAGCTGTACCAGTAAGGCCAGAGGTTGCACAGGAGCGGCTCGTTATTACCTGTAGTCGAGGTCAGAATGGTTCCGGGGCCCGTCGTGCTGCCGGTGAGCGTGTAAACGGGGAAGTTGTTCGCCAGCGGGTCGACGGGGAAGAAGCCGCCATACACGCTGTGTGGCGCGCTAGAGAATTGGTAGAGGTTCGTCGCGCCCGCAACAGGCCCGAGCTCAAGCGTGGCAACCGTATGCGTCTTGTTGGTGTACGCGCTGTCCGTCCACCATTGGCCGAAGGTGGCTGCGCTGGTGGCAACGGGCGCCGGGCCCTTGTACATGGGGTGCCCGCCCGAGCCTCCTACGTAGGTGAGGCCGTTGAGCGGGCTGTTGGCCATGGTGTAGCCCGGCACGTGTCCGCCATTGGTGTCGTGGCTCCAGTCTGTGAATTGGCAGTCACAAAGCGTCGCACTCGGGCCTCCGCCGTTGCGGCTCGTGTTGAAGGCAGGCCGGCCGTTCGCGTCTAGGTTTGCTTGGGCCATGTCCCAGCAACGCGCAGTCGAGTCGTTCTGCCTCGCCGGACCGGCCGAGTTGGGCACGCAGTAGCGTTTGTCGAAGGACAGGGGATTGGTCTGGCCTTGCACACCGCTGACGCTGACGACGCTAGCCAATTGCAGGGGCGCGCCGTAGTAAAAAAAGTCCGGGTGACCGGCAGCTTCGTGCTCACTTTGGAAGTCGCGGTATTTGACCGGCAGCTCCAGACATTGGCCACTGTATATGGACTGCGTGCACGCCTGATTATCCGGGTTGGCTTGGGTGGCGCAGGTGAATCCCTGTTCAATCTTGCACGTCGACGAGCAACCGTCGCCGTCTACCAAGTTGCCGTCGTCGCATTCCTCGCCAGGTTCGACGTTCCCGTTTCCGCAGGTGACAGCGCAGGCATGGGTTATCCCCGTTCCGTTGGTACCGCGGCAAATCGGCTCGACGGTGCAAGTCTTGGAACAACCGGTACCATCGCCGTTGAAAAGACCGTTGGGGCCCGTGCAACCGGTCGGTAGCTCGGTTGGATCGGTGCCGCAATCGCATGCTTCACCGGTTTCCACGATGCCGTTGCCACACACCGCCTTCTTACAAATGCTGGGCGAGCCGGTGCAGCTCCAGCCGGGTTCTACTTCGCAGGTCGACGAGCAGCCGTCGCCGCTCTTGGTGTTCCCGTCGTCGCACTTCTTCCCGAGCTCGACTGCGCCATCGCCGCATATGGGCGTGCAGGGCTTGCCGGGAACACGGCATTCCCAGCCGGATTCAATCGACAGACAGTCTGCCGAGCAGCCATCGCCACCTTTCGTGTTTCCGTCGTCGCATGCTTTGTTCGAGGTGAGAACGCCATTTCCGCACGTTCCGAGGTACTTGCATGGCTGCCCAGCGGTCGAACAGAGCCAGTTTGCTTCAATCTGGCACAGGGCGCTGCAACCGTCGTCAACCGCATTCGGTCCAATCTTCTTGGCCGGCACTACGCCGTCGTCACATTGTTCGCCGGGATCCAGTGCGCCGTTCCCACAGAGGGATGTATTGACCTTTACGGCTGAAGCATCTTCGTTGACAACGACTATGACGATTCCACTGCCGCCAGACTGACTCTGGGAGCCGCCGTTATCAGTTCCACCTTGGCCGGAGGAACCGTCCGGTGACCCAATGACCGCGGCCGACTGACAGCCCGAAAAGGCAAAGTATCCCAACAGAAGCGCCGCGACAGGCCTAGCCGCTGTCGTCATGGAATGAGGCCTGCCGTGAGGAAGGAATCGATTCGTGACGGCAAGCTGGATAGTCTGATCCACGCTCATGAAGTGCTCCGACGTACGATGAAGTGATCAGAAATGTGACATGCGGCCTCTTACCTCCGGCTATGCGAAGCCAGAGTTATGCCAATCAAGACTCTTGATATCGCGCGGATCCAATCTGTCTGCGGTTGAGCGTGCCAGGTTCAGGGACGCAGGCGGTGAGCGTGAGGGCTGCAACACGTCCGATGCCCTTCTGGTCGTCGAGCAACTCCACCCGTCCGCACCGACCTTTGCCCCTGCCCTATAGATTCCGCCCCAGTGCCTTGAGCAACTGGGCGCGAGCGGTAAAGAGTTGATACCGGGCCTGGACTTTTTGCGCGGCCGCGGTGGTAAGGGCGAGCTGCGCATCGCCGAGCTCAATGATACTTCCCACGCCGGCCTGGTAGCGTCCCTCGGCGAGGCGCAAGCGATCGCGCGAGTTGGTAAAAGCGTCTTCTGTAGCGGCAATGGCTGCCTTAGCGCCGCGGACGCCAAGACGCGCCTGCTCGACGTCGAGCCGGACTTGTAGGCTTTGGGTTCCGATCTGTGCTTGGGCCTGCACGAGCTGCCCTTCGGCCTGACGAATCTGTGCGTTGATCGCGCCACCCTGAATGAGCGGAATGCCAAAAGTCACCATGCCAGTGAAGTTCCAGGTCGTGCGGTCAATGGCCGGACCACTGTCGTTGATGGTTCCAACCAGCCCCAGGCTTGGCCAGATCATGTCATGCGTGGCGCGCAAGTTCAGATCTTGGCTCTGCCTATTGAGTCGTAAATTCAGCATTTCGGGGCGCTTGCGCTTGGCTTGAGCCACCAGAGTCTCGACGACACCGTCCTCATCTTCTACCGAGGGAAATTCCTCGTCCGAAAGATCGTAGTCGATCGAACGCTCGATCCCCATCGCCTGAACCAGTGTCGCCCTAGCCACGTCGTATGTACCCTCGGCATTGATGAGCTGCAGCTCCGCGTTGGCGCGATCGGCGCGCGCTTGTGTCAGGTCGATCTCGGGGTGAGTTCCGGCTTCGACGAACGCCTCGACCTGCCCGAGGTGCTTCTCTTGATTGGCCAAGCCATCGCGGGCGACACCAACCAGATCCTTCGCCGTGCGTGCCGCGAAGAATGCGATGCGGGTGTTGTAGACTATCTGAGCCTCGGCGATATGGACAGTCTCTGCCAAAGCATCGGCACTCACCCGAGTGCTCTTCCAACGATTGATGCTCTCGCCAAAATCGTAGATGAGCTGGCTGGCGCTCAACCCGACCTTCCAGAGTGGGCTGGTGGCAAAGGAAGTGCTTCCCTGTTGCGCGGTGGGTGTCGTTCCACCAGGTTGCGGGACGAAATTGGAAGTGGCGCGCGTGTAGGATGCGTTGCCGTTGAGCTGGGGCAAGAGCGCCGCTCGGGATTGCTCCGCTAGGCCCACAGCGGTCACCAGGTTGCCTCGCGCCATTTCCAGCGCAGGTTGGTGCGCGCGCGCTGCCCGTAGCGCCTCGGCAAGGGTGAGGACGTTCGCCGACGCGACAGTGTCGGGGCCACCGACGACCACGTCGTCCGCCCCCGCAGGAGACCCGGCAAACACGGACGCGAGAAGACAAAGTGTAGAAATGGCATGGTGGAAATGGGACATCTCCAGCGAGACTGCATGGTCGGTGCCGAAGATGCGGGTTGGCGCACCCGCAGAGGCAACCTGGCTCTGGTCTGCCGAAGGTTCTGAGATCGGAAGAATCTTTCGTGTGGACGAAACAGCCTTCCACTTCCGAAAAGCTACCAAAACTGCACACCCAGCCGCGGATTTTGCAAAAGGAATCGTGACGAAGTTCACTTCGCCAAGCGTACATACATCGGCACGCCGTAGGCGACAGTGTGTCGGCCTGCGGGTGCAGCGTTCTTAGCTACAGACTCACGGGCGCGGAAGTCGGACCGTGAGGCGCGTGCCACGATCGAGGATGGAGCTTAGCTCGCAGTTCCCTGCCAGGGCCCGCGTGGTCCTCTCGACGATGGCCAGACCCAAGCCATGACCGTGGCGATCGGTCGGGCCGCGGTAGAACGGCTCGAACACGTGTTTGGCGCTTTCGACATCCATTCCGATGCCGTTGTCCTCGATGACTATCTGGACCATGGGACCAACGTCGCGCGTTTCCATCGTGATGCACAACGGCCGAGACGGTGCGCGAAACTTGACTGCGTTTCCGATCAGGTTTCTCAAAATCTGGGAAAGGACCCCCTCGCTGCATGCCGCCTGACCGCCGCTCAGTTTAGTCACCAGGTCGACTTTGCACAATTCCTCTGCCATCTCTTCGATGATGCGAGGAATGACGACAGCGGTCGAGCACCGGCCCGCAGGTGGACGCCCTGACACGGAAAGTGCAAGCATGTCTTCCACAAGCCGAGCCATGCGCTCGACAGACCTGCAAATCCGCTGCGCCAGCGTGGCTACGTTTTCCGACAGCGCTGGCGTTTTCAGGATGAGATCCGCGTAAACGAGAATCGGACTCATGGGACCGCGCAGATCGTGAGCCGCGCGTCCGGCAAACGCTTCCAACTCGGCATTTTGCGCGTGAAGGAACTCGACTCGCTCGAGAATCAAGCGGCGCTGGCGCGCGAGAACCCGCAGCAACCAAACCGCGATGAGGAGCATGATGGCGAACACGATTCCACCTGCGACCACGTCGATCCAGATGGCCTGGCGGTGTGCAGCCCGAATGGCGGAAACGTTGCCTCGCCCAGCAACCGTATTGATTGTCACCAAGGCACCCACGGACCGATCGATGGCGTCTTCGAGTGCGACCGTTGACGATGCCGGGCCCGTGGCGTCGCCTTGAAGCAGCTCGAGCAGATGCTGAAGACGGGTCCATTCCACACGCTCTCCCCTGTAGGTCGCGATAGGATCGTAGTTTTGCGAAGCCTCTGCGATGGCACGTCGCCATTTCTCGCGTTCGCGGGGGGTGCTCGCAGAAGCAAAATGCATTGCCGAGTGTCGGATGTTGCCCAGCAAGACGATTGACTGCTGCGCATCCTCGATGATGTCGGCCGTCTTGAACCCTTCTTCCTGCAACGAGTATACGTCGACCCCAATCATGCCGATGATCAGCAGCGCCACCACGCCCAGGCCAACGATCACGGGCCAGCTGCTTAGCAGGCGTGGCTTTGACCTCTCGCTCGACGGGGACCCCGTACTAACAGCGTCACTCATGCAGGGGATGGTCCATGCTTCAGCAAAACAGAAATTGCGGTCTTACCGGCCGAACGCAGAACATCGATACCCTCTGTCCACGGCATAAGGACGTCTGTCACGACGAGATCAAGGGGCTTCCGCTGCAACAAGAGTTGCACCAGTTCCACCCCATTGGTCGCCTCATGGACCTCGGCCAATGGACTGTCAATAGCCATGCGCAGCAGCTCGAGGCTATCGGGATTGTCGTCGGCAATGGCGATGCGCAAGACAGGTGGCAAAGGCGGCGGTGGAGCACTATCGGAACCAGTGTGCATGATATTCTCCTTCGAAGCACCGGTAGCCTCTCTGCATGGGTTGTACCGGGCACACAACCACGTCGTTTCGCCTCGGGAATCGCGTAAGGCGAGCCGCAATGACTGGACTTACGTTGGATAAAGGAGCGTCGTGGTCCTTTGGAACCTGGTGCCCACCTCTTTAGAAACCTGGCTCGGTTCCCGTTGATCCCGCGAATAGCAACAGCACATCCATGACGATAAGACCTCGGAAACGGCTGACGACGACGACCAGACCTTGCAGGCAATTTTGCTCACGGCGACCGCTGCCTCCTAACGAACTTGGCCATCGACACCGAGCACTCCTGCATCCGCAGCAAAGCTGCACAACACTACTGTGACACTTCACTTTATCTGCACCTTTCGCATTCGCGGGGCTTCCGCACCGGCATTTCCTGCATGCGGGCTGGACTGACGACGATGCGTGTTGCGCCTGTTATTCGCCTGCCACTTGCCTGTTGCCTGTTTCGGGCATGACACAGTAGAGAAGGGCAAACGCCGCCGCCGCTACCGCAGAGAGAAATATGAAACCGGCGTGAGCGCCCACGCGGTGAACGATACTTCCCGCGATGACCTGGCTCAATGCTGCGCCGATGCCAACGGCGGTCGAGATAGCACCCAACGTGAGATTGAATCGGCCAGTGCCGCGGGTCAGATCGGCGATCACGAGGACGGACACCACGCCAAAGATGCCCGCCCCGATACCATCCAGGACTTGGATGGCCACCAGTAGCACCGTGTTCGACGTGAGGGTGTAGAGAACGCCACGAATTGGAAGTACGCCGAACGCGATCAGCAGAAGAGGTTTTCGGCCCCAAGTTCCAGCCCGTCGTCCCGACCAAGACGCGAGCACCGTGATCACGAGCTGGGTTGTGACCACGCATGCCGACATGAAGAGCATCGAGCTTCGCCCCTGTCCCTTTGCTAGTTGCTCGCCGAGCAGTGGTAGCATGGCTGCGTTGGCGAAGTGGAACATCACCGCGCAGACAAGGAAGATGACCAGCGGGCGGTCTTTGAAGAGAACCCAGACACTTTCGACTGCTCCACCCTTCTCGCCCTTTTTCGCGCCGCGGGCGAGATCGTAGTCAATTTCGCTAGGTTTGATCAGGAGAAGAACGAGAACCGTGGGGATCGAGAGAGCCACGACAAAGAAGAAGATGCCTCGGTCGGAAATGAGGTAGCCGACAAGGCCCATCAATAGCGCTGCAGTCACGTTCCCGGCCGAGTTGAACGCCTGATTGCGGCCTTGGCGGGCATCGAAGGCGGCACTTCCGACGATCCCCAGCGACATGGCACAAATGGCTGGGATGAAAACGCTGGACGTGCCACCAATCAAAACCTGCGCGCCCATAAGGGGCCAAAACGTTGGAAGCAAGGCAATGACGAGCGCCCCGACAGCTAGCGCGGCCACGCCCGCACCGACCAGAGCTCGTTTGCACCGGAGAAAGTCGACAAGAGCGCCCGTGGGCGTCTGCGTGATGATTCCCGCGATGCCGCCGATCGTGAGCGCGAGTCCGACACGCTCCTCGTTCCACTGGTAGGCGGCCAGGTAGATGGCGAGAAACGGGCCAACGCCAGTCCGCACGTCGGCGAGGAGGAAATTGAGCCAATCGAGGCCGCGCAGTGTTTGCCGCGAAGCCCTTGGGGGTGGATCAGGCGTCTGTTGTTCGGGCATCGCGGATTCCATTGCCGCCAGAGAACGGGGCGCCTAGTTTCTTGCATGCGGCGTGCCGTCGGACCGGAAGACAGTCGGTAGCCACAGTGACGGCAAGGGCGCAAACAGGGTCGAAGAAGGGAGGGGCGGCCGTGTCTGCAGTCGATGGCGCGGACGGTGACCGTGATGGCGTTTTGGCGAGGGTGAATGGATGATCTGGAGAGGAGGAGCGCGGTATAGTGCTGACCGAGGGCAAGGACGTCGTCGTGGGCAAGCGGGTGCTCAAGGTCCGCCCACTGCCTGGTTGGCTTTGCGGGCTTGACGGCTGAATCTGATTCTCAAGCTTTCTCTGTCTTCAACCGAATCGCTGAACCTGTCGTATCGGCGTCATCGGGTGGTGAGACAAGGCATGCGGACATCGCAGGAAGGATTGTCACAAGGTTCACAAGGTCGAATGCCTGATGATTTCTGCGAATCCCAATCGTAAAGGCAACCTTAGTGCGGCTGGAACGCGCCTGCGGAGCGTGGCGGATCGTCTGACCGGTTTCCTTCAGGGGTCCGATGAAGCGTTTCTGCACACGGGTGCGGGCGTCCAAGAGATGGAGCGCGGAGTTCGTGAGCTGCTCGACCTGTCGAGCCAGGTGGGAGCGTTGAACGCGGGAGGCGCCGATCCGTTGGCAAGTCTGCGCCGCGAGCTAGATCTTCTCGAAGAACATCTCGGAACTAGTCGGTCCATCACACTCGAAGGCTCCGCCGCCCTAGCAGCGGTCCTCGACGGGACCCAACGACTCGTCGCATTTCGGGACGTGTTTCGCACCATCTTGATGACTTTGCGATCCCTGGCCTCTAGCACCAAAGTAGAGAGTACACGCGCACCTGCAGGAGGCGCCAACTTCGATACGGTCGTCGAGGGGGTTTGTCAGATGGGGGCTGAATTGGCGTCCAAGTTCGACGAGGTCTTGGCAGAAGGCACATCGATTCGCGCCATCGCCAGTGCGGCGCTTTCGCGGGCACAGCTATTTCTGGATCAATACACGCGCGACAGCGGCCAATTGCGTGCGGCAACCCAGACCGGCTTGGATGGACTGTCATCGCTCTCCAAGACGGCCGCGTCGCTAATGAGTGAGAATGTCGCGCACACCCAAATGCTGGGTAATAGCATCGAATCGATCTTCCACTCGCTGCAAGTACATGATGTCGCAAGGCAAATCATCGAACACATCGCGGAAGAATTGATCGCGTTCGACGTTGACGCCTGCGCAGCACTTGCCGACACGGGGACATCCATGGACGAAGAAGCGTGGATGGCCGAAGTCATCCACGTGTGTCGCCTTCAGGCCGCGCAACTCGAAGACGCGCGCAAGAAGTTGCTGCATGGGCTGGAAGGCATCAGCGATACCCTGGGAGCCGTGTTTCGAGGTGTGGACCGTGCCGCACAAGGGTTGAAGAGCCTTGCCGGCGGGCAAAACGGATCGCAAATGGAAAAGGCAAGAGTTGGGATCAGTCGGTCCACGAAAGTGTTTTGCGATTTCATGTCTCAGGAACAAGAAATTGTCGCATCGCTGACGAAGGTCAGCAGCACGGCAAGGGGAATGGAGGCCTTGGCACAGGAGCTAGAGTGGCTCGGTGGGGAGGCGAAGATCATCGGCCTAAACGCCATGGTGAAGGCAGCCAACGTGGGAAGAGACGGACTACCCTTGACGATTCTTGCACATGCCATCCAGGACGTCTCCGAAACAATTGAAAACTGCACCGACTCGGTCGAAGCAATCATGAATGAAATGGTGGGCGAGGCATCCGGCCTGGCGGCACGAGGAGACCGATCGCTCAGGGAGCAAGAACGGACCGGAGAGCAAATCATTGCCAGGATGGCGGGGCTGCTGGCTCATCTCGACAGCTATCGAGGCGAGCTTACCAACGGACTCGCATCTCTTCTCACCGGAACGGCACGCTTGCGGCAAGGCGTTGACGAGAGTGCAGCGCAGTTACGAGAAATGACAAAGAGGGTGGAACTGCTAAAGCAGCTCGAAGTGGAGCTGACGACCATCGCGGCGGGGGCCACCACGGTGGCCAAGGAGAGGGTAGACGATCCCGTCCGCGTGCGCTCCGCGAGCAAGCGCTACACCATGGAATCCGAGAGAGAAGTGGAGCGTTCGATCCTGGGGAGCGTGGCCTGCGATGAATCTCGTCTAGATGCCGATGGCGCGCTTTTGAGCGGGACCATCGAGCTGTTCTAGCGTCCCTCCCTGAAGGACAGGTCTACTGTCCGTTCGCGACCTCAGGTTCGTTCGCACCGACACCGATAGCTTCGGGTGCTCATGCAACTACGTGGTCGTCAGAGTTCGATTCGAAACCCGCGGGCCTAGAGGAAATATCTATGGGCACGACGGGCAAAACGGTGTTGGTAGTTGATGACTCGCAGGTGTTCCGCGCCTCGATGAAGTTCTTCTTGGAACGCGCGGGCTTCTCGGTGGCTGAAGCTTGTGATGGCACCGATGGCCTACGAATGCTCGGCCAACTAGAGAGTAGCGGGACGAAACCCAGCATGATTTTGACCGACATCAACATGCCACGCATGGATGGGATCGCGTTCGTCAAAGAGGTGAAGAAGGGCGCGCACCGATTCACGCCCATCTTGGTCCTGACTACCGAGTCGCAAAACGACAAGAAGATGGAGGGCAAGGCGGCCGGTGCTACCGGCTGGCTGGTCAAGCCCTTCGACGAAAGTCAGCTGATCGCAGTCGTCCGCAAGTTCGTGCGCTAACGAGGGCTTGCAATGCTTCATGTGAACAGTGAAGGGCCGCAGGTCATCCGGATCTCAGGCGACGCCACCGTGTGTGAGGCAAACACACTGCACGTTGCGCTTGCTGGGCTAAGCCTCGCCAAGGAAGGCGATATCAACGTCGATCTACGCGGACTGGAGGCCATGGATGTATCCGGTGTACAGATTCTCGTCGCCTTCCGTCGGCACTTGGGCGCTGCGCGGGTTTCCTTTCGCAACCTTCCCGCTCACATTCTCGACACCCTGAAGCTCGGCGGGATGGACTGCTACTTTCGGTAATCAGCCATGGCGCAAGACTTCCTCAAAAGTGGTTTTGTCACAGAAGCCGAGGAGCTGCTGTCTGGGATGGAGGACGGACTCCTGTCGCTGGAGACTTCACCCGACAGCGCTGAAGCACTCAATGGGATCTTCCGCGCGGGTCACACCATCAAGGGTGGCGCTGGTCTGCTGAACGTCGTCGAAATCGTGGCTTTCACCCACGTTCTCGAGAACGTCCTCGATCGCCTGCGCAAGAAAGAGATCACGGCCGACCAAGAGCTCGTAACTCTCCTGCTCGGCGGTTGCGACGTCATCCGGCGCCTGGTGAGTTGTGTTTCGGAGGAACGGCCGATCGTGATCGACGACAATTATGGCCGCGTGCTCGATGTTCTGCGCAAGTACGCGGACGCCACGGTATCCGCTGTGAAGCAAGTCGTCGCGGTGGAAGCACCGGACGACCAACGTGAGCGCATCTTCCGCATCAGCCTGCATCCGCGCGAAGACTTGCTCGAAACCGGCCAAGACCCGTTGATGCTGTTGCTGGAGCTGAGTGACTTGGGAGAGGTTTTGGCCGTCGAATCGGACATGGATCGCTTGCCAGCATTCGCTGAGCTTGAGGCCCAGAAAGTCTACCTTAGCTGGCAGGTGCTTCTGCGAAGCCAGTGTCCCCGTCGCGCGGTCGAGGGCGTATTCACCTTTGTCAGCGGCGACAACCGCGTCGACATCGCCGAGGTCATGAACTGCGAGCACTTCAGATAGCACGCCAACGGAAGCTGGGGCGGGTGTCCTCCTTGGCAGATGTAGCCTGCGCGAAACAACCCAGGAAGGAAGAAGCCATGCCACTCAAGAAGAACGAAGAGAACGAGATCACCCCGAGCACCATCCAACCGACCAAGATCGAAAGCAAGCTAGAGCGCTCGGGCGCCGATGCCAAACGCAAGCAAGCGCGAAATATGGCGCGCCAGCAGCAAGCGGCCGAGCGGGTTTCCACCGCCTGCACCGAGCTGGCGAGCAACCTCAACGAGGCATCGTCCGCCACCGAAGAATTGCGTAAGTCGATGCAACAGATCGCTTCGGGCGCCACGGAGGCCTCGGGCGCGTGTCAGGAGTCGCAGGCCGCGGTGACCCAGATTTCCGGCCGACTGGAAAGGCAGGGGCGCGCCGCCCAGCTCGCGCAAGAGAAGACTGCCGCCATGCAACGCCAGTGCGATGAAGTCACGCAAAGCATTTCCGAATTGGTGTTGAACGTCGACGTGGCGTCGACCCGACAAGCGGATTCGGTCAAGATGATGGCCGATCTCGAAAAGCAAGCCGCCAAGATCAACGATGCGGTCAAGGCCGTCATCCGTATCGCGGACCAGACCAACCTGCTGGCGCTTAACGCCGCTATCGAGGCGGCAAGGGCTGGCAAGCACGGCAAGGGATTTGCCGTGGTCGCGGATGCCGTGCGCACACTGGCCGAAAACTCCGAAAAAAGCGCTGCCAACATCGAAGGCTTGGTTCGCCAAATCCAGGAGGCTTCGCGCAAGATCGCGGAAGGCGTGGGCAAGGCAGCCGAAACCGCCAAGGAAGAAGTGGCGAAGGGCAAGATCATCACCAGCCAACTTGTCCAGGTCCGCACCGACGTAGGCATGATCTACGAAGGTGCTGTGGTCCTGAACAAGGCCGCGGGCGAGATGGGTGAAGCGGGCAAGAAGGCGCTGAAGGCTTCGCAGGATGTGGCTTCTGCCTCGGAAGAACAGTCGTCGGCTTGTGATGAATCCCTCAAGACCTTGGAACAGCAGGCGCAGGCCATGGGGGCGTCCCAGAAGTCCGCCCAGGAGCTCGAAGAGCTTTCCGAAGAGCTACGCACCAGCTCCGATATCAGCAAGAGCGCGGAGGGCGTGGCCGGGTCGGCCGAGGATCTATCGTCCGCGGTGGAGGAGATCAATCGCGCCTCGACGGAGATCCTTACCGCCGTACAACAGATCTCCGATGCGTCCAAGCAACAGGCCCGTGTCGTGGAAGATGCCGCCAAGGGCCTTGAGACCATCGACGCTGGCGTACGCACGTCCGAAGGCAAGGCGCGTGAGGCCGTGGAACACGGCAAGGTGGTAGGTGGCCTACTGTCCCAGAACAAGGTGAGCGTGGACGAGATGATTGGTGGCATCACCAAGGCCACTGAAGAAGGCAAGCAGAACCTGCAGGCTATCCAGGAGCTTGAGGGTATCAGCGGCCAAATCAACAAGATCGTCGATGCCATCGCCAATGTCGCCATCCAGACCAGCATGCTGGCCGTGACTGGAGCGGTCGAGGCGGCGCGAGCCGGTGAATACGGCAAAGGCTTCGCCGTGGTTTCGACCGACATCCAGAACCTGGCCAACGACGCCGCTGAAAATGCGGAGCAAATCAAGGATCAAGTCAAGGCCATCCAGGACCAACTTGGTAAGGTACGCAAGGACCTAGCAGAGATCGCGGATGCATCGTTGCAGGAGGCGACGCGGGCCAAGAAGTCGACGGAGCTGCTGATCGCGATCGAACGCGACATGGGCGAAGTCAACAAGGGCAACGAAGAGGTCATGCAGGCCTCGACCGAAATTGCCACTGCAGCGGCCCAGGCCAAGAAGGGCATCGACCAGATTGCAGCCGCCGCACAGGAGGCAGATAAGGCCGCAACACAAGCCGCATCCGCCTCTCGGCAGCAGTCGCAAGGCGCGAAGCAACTGCAAGTGGCCATCGAGGAAATCGCCTCCATTGCCGACGAGCTTCAGCAGCAGCAGGCGGCCTAGTGCGTGGCTCAGAGCACCGACGCCTCAATAGGATGGTGATTCATGGAAGTTGACAAGAATGTACCCGAGCGGCCGGAAGCCAGAGTGGAATCGCTGACTTCGTCGGCGGCCCGAAGCGAAAACATAGGTCAGTATGTGACCTTTTACGTGGAGAAGGAGTCCTTTGCCTTCCCCCTATCCTCGGTACTAGAAATTATCCGGGTGCCCGAGACCGTCAAAGTGCCGATGGCTCCTAAGAGCCTGGTGGGCTTGGCGAACTTGCGCGGCTCGGTGCTACCAGTGCTCGACCTGCGCCAGATCCTGGCGTTTCCGCAGACGGACTACTCCGACGCCACACGCGTCGTAGTGACGGATGTGGGGACGCCGGTTGGCTTGGTGGTCGACCGCGTAGCCCAGGTGCTGAATGTGGAGCGAGACAAGATAGAGTCCACAGACACCGTGCAATCCACGGTGAAGGCCGATCTGTTGACCGGCGTGGTGAAGGACGTGGGGGGCCGTAGCCTGGTGCAGCTGCTCGACGTCCAGCGCTGCGTGAGTCTCGAGTTCGCGGCGGTGGTCGAAAGCGCGCGCAAAGGCGTGCGTGGGGCTACGGGCACAGATGCCTCAACCGTCGAGGCCGCTGCTGCACGCGATGAGGACGAGAAGGAGGATGATTCGGTCCAGATCGTCTCCTTCGTGGTGGACGGTCAGGAGTACGCCTTCTCCATCGCCGAAGTCCAGGAGATCGTGAGGGTACCCGAAAACGTCAGCCGTGTTCCTCGGGCTGATGCCAATGTCATCGGTATTATAAATCTTCGCAATCGGCTGCTGCCCTTGGTAGGCATGCGTCGACTGTTCGGGCTGGCAGAGAGCGCTCTCAACGAAAATTGCCGCATCCTCGTGGTCACCCTCGGAGGTGACGGCGGACAGCACGAGTCCGTGGGCATCGTGGTCGATCAAGTGCGCGAGGTGCTGCGGGTCGATCCTTCGGTGCGAGACAAGGTGCCTGCACTGCTGACGAAGAGCGGCCTCGAGAGCCAAATCGAGTCCGTGTGCCGGCTCGACGACGGCAAACGCTTGGTCTCGGTCATCTCGGCCAAGGCACTTTTCCAACATCAGGTGGTCCAAGCAGCCATGGAAGACACACGCAAAGAAGCAGATGCAGACGCCAAACAGAAGCAAGACCATGGCCAAGAGGGGCACCAAGAAGAGGACGAGAACCGTCTCGTGGTCTTCCACCTGGCCGAACAGGAATACGGTGTCATCGTGGATACGGTGCAGGAGATCATTCGCGTGCCCGAGGAAATGAGCCGCGTCCCGAAGACCGAGGAATACATCCAAGGCATGGTCAATTTGCGTGGCTCGGTCTTGCCAGTACTCGACATGCGAATCCGCTTCGGCATGAAGCGAGCCGAGCGTAACGATCGCCAGCGTATCCTGGTTCTCAATGAGGCCGGCCAATGTACGGGTTTCATTGTGGACTCCGTGAGTGAGGTGCTGCGAGTCTCTCATGCGGCAATCGAGAAATCGCCCCGCCTATCGGACGAGCAGAACAGAATCATTGGACGGGTGGCCAATCTCAAAGACGAGAAGCGCATGATCCAGATCCTGGACGCCCACGAATTGGTGGGCGACGTCGACCATTCCCAACTGGACAGCAAACCCGCCACCTCCGACGCTTCCGCGGGGCCAGAGCGCAAGTCCAAGAAGAAACGCTCCGAGAGCAACAACGAGAGCTAAGGGAGCACCGTGAGCATCCGGGTTTTGGTCGTCGACGACTCCGCACTGATGCGCAGGTACATCAGTCAAATCCTCGAGGAGAGCCTAGAGGTTGAACTCCTCACGGCCCGCGACGGTGAGGAAGCGCTGACCAAGACCCGGGAGTTCAACCCGGATGTGATCACTCTGGACATCAATATGCCCGTGATGGACGGGTTGACCTTTCTTAGCCGTGTGATGACAGAAATGCCGTGTCCGGTAGTGATGGTGTCTTCGTTGACCGAGCGCGATGCCCTGGCCACTTTCGAAGCGCTGCATTTGGGTGCCGTCGACTACGTCACCAAACCGGGCGGCACGGTGTCGATGAATATTCGTGCAGTCGCCAAAGAGCTGGTATCCAAGGTACGCGCCGCCAGTCGCAACGCCAAGATCGCACGCCTGCGCCAGCGCCATCGCTCGCTTGAACCACCGTCGCCACCCGCGCTGGTGGTAGCAAAGAAGAAGGTAGGTGTGCTGCGACGACCAGGTCCCGTGCGCCTTGTGCTGATTGGCGTTTCAACCGGAGGACCGGGCACGCTGGAAGAGATCCTGCCCAAACTGCCGGCCGATTTTCCCTCGCCCATCTTGATCGCGCAGCACATGCCCGCCACGTTCACGCGGGTCTTCGCTGAACGACTCGATACAATTTGCGCTCTTCAGGTCGAAGAGGTCCAGAAACGAAGCAAGCTCGAGCCTGGACATGTCTACATCGCGGCTGGCGACGCGGACGTCGAAGTTAGCAGGCTCGGCCTTGGCCCCGTGGCCACTACTGTGCCCGAGGATCCCGACATGCCCTGGCACCCAAGCGTGGATCGCATGGTGAAAAGCGCGGTCACCCAACTCGGCGCGGACGCACTCGTGGGTGTACTGCTCACGGGCATGGGCGACGATGGCGCGGCGGCCATGAAGGAGTTGCACGATCAGGGCGGGCGCACTATCGCCGAATCGGAGGAAACCGCCATCATCTTCGGCATGCCCCACGAGCTCATTGAGCGAGAGGGTGCCAACGTGGTGCTGCCCTGCCAGTCGGTTGCCAATCAATTGGTTACCTGGGCCGGCTTCAAGGAATGACAGGATCGTCATGGGACTCATCAAACGAAAGAGCGATACCGGTGAAAAGCGGGAGCTGCGCTTTCGCGACCGCAGCAAGGAAGATCTGCTTGCCCAACTGGGTGATGCGCAAGCCATGGAGCGGCGCTGGGCCGCGCGGGATCTGGCGGAATACGCGGATACCACGCCGATACTCTGTGACCGTCTCGAGACGGAAGAGGACGAAGCCGTACGCGCGGCGATCCTCACCACCCTGCTCAAGCAGCGCAGTCCGGAGATCGCGCTGCGATTAAGCGGCATTCTCGGCAGCGAAGATGCGGCCCTGCGCTCCGCTGTGATGGACGTTCTCGCCGATATGCCGGAACAGTTGGATTCGCTCGTGGGGCCGCTGCTTCGCCAGGAAGACGCCGATCTGCGCATCATGGTGGTCACCGTGGTGGCAAGACTGGCCCATCCCACGGTGCCGGCCTGGCTGTTGAATGTTGCGCAGCAAGATGCTCACCCGAACGTGGTGGCCGCCGCGCTGGAAGGACTAGGGGAATGTGGGACAGTGGAGATGATTGCGAGCATTCGGGCCGTCACGACCCGCTTTCCGGGGAACTCGTACCTGGCGTTCACAGCCGACGCAGCCGCCGGACTCATCGGACAACGTCGATGATAACTCCGCCGGACGTTGAAGAAGCGTCGGGGATAAGCGATGAAGAATTCACCTGGTTCCAGGACTACTTCGGCCGCAAGACGGGAATCTACTTCGAAGACAACAAGCGTTACTTTGTCGACCGGCGACTAACAGCGCGCATGCGGGCGACGGGGCACAAGTCCTGCCTTCTGTATTTGCGCTTCGTCCAGTTTCAGCCTAGCCAGAGCGAGTTCCAGAAGCTGGTCAATGCCATGACCGTCAACGAGACTTACTTCTTTCGCGAGGAGTATCAGCTGAGCGCGCTCGTCGCTGGTGTCATGGACGACGTGCGAAAGCGCAAGGCGCCGGGGCAGTCCATTCGTATCTGGTCCATGCCCTGCTCCACCGGCGAAGAGCCTTACTCCATCGCGATCTACCTGATGGAGCATTGGCCGGCAATGGCCGAAGCGGATGTTGAAATTGTTGGCTCGGACATTAACTCGACAGTGCTGGATGCCGCCCGAGATGGCGTATTTACAGACTATGCGCTCCGCAACACACCACCCAATATCGTGGCCAAGTACTTCAAGAAGATCTCCGATACGGGCCACGAGCTTCTCTCAGAGATCAGAGAGGCCATCACCTTCACCCAAGTGAACCTGACCAACCCAGACGAAACCCGGTCCTATCGCGGCTTCGACATCGTGTTCTGCCGCAATCTTCTTATCTATTTCGACAGTACGTCTCGGCGGGAAGCGGTGGAATGTTTGTACGGGGCGCTCAATCCGGGTGGTTATGTTTTCCTGGGCCACTCTGAGTCCATGAGTCGGATTTCGTCGCTGTTCACCATCGCGAGAGCAGCGGACGCACTCGTGTATCAGAAACCCCTCTGAGGCCAGACACCCATGCGGCGAATTCTTCTCGTGGACGACTCTCACACCGTGCGGATGTACGGACGCCATCTTCTATCCACGCTGCCTAATTTGGAAATCGAGGAAGCACAAAATGGCGTGGAAGCCTTGGAAAAGGCCATTCACAAACAATTTGATCTTCTCCTTGTGGACGTGAACATGCCCAAGATGGACGGCTACACCCTGCTGCGTGAGCTGCGCAAGCGCCCCGAGTTGTGGTCGATTCCCGCTATCATGGTGACGACCGAGGACAAGGAAAGCGACCGCCACCGGGCCTATTCTGCTGGCGCCAACTTTCACCTGTCCAAACCGTTCGATGCCGAAGCTCTCCGAGGATCGGTTGTACTCCTTCTGGGCGAGGGCGCGTGATGGATATCGGCTGGCTTGGCGAGGTGCCGGAAAAGAACCGGCGTGCTTTGTACACCGAGCTAGCTGAGAGTGGGATTCCAGCATGGCTTGTCTGCTACACGCCAAGCGAGGACACGTTTGCTCGTGTTCTGGATCCAGTGAGGCTTGCCCACGATTTGCCAGGCATGCGCTGGTTCGATCTCGACGCTCGCAGAGAAGCCTCGGATTCTGTAGAAGGCAGCGGCAACACCAGTCGTTTGCTCCTGCGGGTGATTGTTGCCGAGCACGATCCCTCGACGTCTCAAGACCTGGCCGCGCTAGGTGAGCGGGTTACCATTGCCCGCCTTGCTCCGTACGATTTGTGTTTCCCCGTCGGCGAAGCTCGAGCCGATGCCGGTTGGGAACGCAAAACAGAGCTTCGCGATCTCATCGAGCGCAAGCAAGGCCTGGCGCTTTGGCGAATATGCGCTGAGCGGCTGAAAGAGATCGGCGAGGGCATCTGGCAGGCATCGGTCCTACGCTGGACGCTTTGCGTACTTGAAAACCAGCGTCCCGACCAGATGCTGCTGGAAGCGCTCATCGGCGCACTTGCCTCCGGCACGTACGCATCCCCCGTCACAGTGGCCGCGGCGCCAACTTTGCCCACGACTTCCAGGTCCGCGCCGCTCGCGGCGGATCTGCAAAGCCATGTCGTGTTGCTCTTGCGCGCGCAGATCGAGCTGCTCACTCCAGAAGACCACGATTTCCTGTGGCCGGGACGGCTGCACGCAGCGGCGACGTCACTAAGCCGGGTCTTCAGTGCCGTTGGCGCGGTGGATCTAGCGGAAAAGGTAGCACCGGCCGTGGAGGCCGATCTGCTGGCCCATGCGGCGGTGCAGCTTGTGAAGCTCGCCCAGGAAGGACTAGCGCGCTGGCAGGCTAAACCGGTCGAGGTCGCGAAGCCTGCGAGCGCTGAACCGGAGCATCCCGCGGCGCCACCCGCGCCGGCTGCACCCCGCAACGACGAGATCGAGCGCCAGGCCTTGCGCTTGCTCAAGGTGGATCCTGCTCGCATCGACGCCCTCTTGGGCTTGGTCGGCGAACTGGTGGTAGCTAAGAACTCGCTGCCTTTCCTCGCCCGGCGGGCCGAGGAGGAATTCGGTTCCCGCCAGCTCGCACGAGAGATCAAAGATCGCTATGCGGTGGTCAATCGGATTGCCGAGGAACTTCAAGGCGCTGTCATGCGGGTGCGCATGATGCCTCTCGCCCAGGTGTTCCGGCGCTTTCCGCGGCTGGTGCGAGATCTCTCCGCCAAACTTGGCAAGTCGATCCGACTGGAGATCATCGGCGAGGAGACCGAGGCGGACAAGGGTATCGTCGAGGAGCTCTTCGATCCATTGGTGCACTTGTTCCGCAACAGTATCGACCACGGCATCGAGCTGCCGGACGACCGCGAGGCTATCGGCAAAGCGCGCGAGGGCGTGATTCGCCTGAGCGCACAGCACGCGGACGATCACGTCATCATCGAGTTGCGCGACGACGGTCAGGGAATCGATGTCGAGCGCGTGCGCCAGAAAGCAGCGGAGAAGGGCCTCGCCCGTCTGGAGGATCTAAAGCAGCGCAGCGACGAGGACATCATCCAGTTGATCTTTGCGCCCGGGTTCTCCACCGTCGACAATGTCTCGGAGCTGTCCGGGCGAGGCGTGGGAATGGATGTGGTTCGCACCATGGTGACCCGGGCCGGCGGGACCATCACGGTGACGAACAAGCGCAAAGAGGGCACCGCCACGCGCATCACCTTGCCCGTCACGATGGCCGTGAGCCGCGTGATGATTCTCGAGGCTGGAGGTACCGAGGTCGGGATTCCCTTCGCCAGCATCACGGAAACGGTGCGTGTGCAGGACAGCGACCTGAAACACGTAGGACAGGGGAGGGCCATCGTGCTGCGGGGACGGATGGTTCCTGTGTGGAATTTGGCCGAGGTGCTCGCCCTGCCCAAGTCGGAAGCTCGGGCAGAGGATGGCGTTGCGATCCTGGTGATGCGGGCCGGAGGCCACGAGTTGGGGTTAGCGGTCGAGGGTTTTCAGGACACTGTAGACGTGATTACCAAGCCCCTGGCCGGCGTGCTCGGCCAACTGGAGCTGTTTTCAGGCACGGCGATGCTGGGCGACGGCCGCGTCTTGCTCGTGCTCGATCCCAAGGAAATCGTAAGATGTCTTTGACGTTTGCCCTTCAAGGAACTTAGCTATGGCTGAGTTTTTCCGTGACCTGGTGCGAATACCACCGCCGGTCCCGCCGGAGCGCCAGCGTGAACTGGACGACTTTCGGGCTGCCTTCGATCACCTGTTTTGTGAGGTGGCTGCCTTCCTGGGGGAGTTTGGCAGCGATGTCGACCTGTTGCTTTCGTATATCGAAGCGTACGTCACTGAAGATCGGGAGCGCCTGGTCGCCAGCGTGGTCCAGGGAAGCCGCGAAGTGGCCTCGTCTTATCGCGAGGGTGCAACTTCGTTCATGCGTCTTACGGAAGGCTTCATCGTACACACCGAAACGCTCATGCAATCCATCGCGCGCATGGCGAGCACGCTACGCCAGATGGGCGAAATCAGTGGGCGTATGCGTCTTGTAGGTTTCAACGCCCTCACCGCGGCGGCACACTTGGGTAACGAGGGCGCGGCCATGGGCGTGCTAGCGCAGAATCTCACCGTCCTGGCGCAGGCCGATGGAGTCGTGGCCACACGTATCGGCAAGCTTGCCGACGCTCTGGGTGAGCGTATTCAAGATGTGGCCCAGACTCGATCGCGCATGGAGGCCTTGGCACATGAGGGCTTGGAACACAGCGATCTCCCCATGGACGAGCTTGACTCGACGGTCGACGCCATCGTCGGCGAATTGGTAGCTGTCGCCGAAACAGCGAGACGCTTGCGCTCGACCATGGGCAGCCTGATGGTGGGGCTTCAGCGCGAAGATTTCTTGCGCCAGGGGACCGACCACGTTCGACTGGTCCTGGATGTTCTCCACCAGGAACACAGCCTGCTACCCGATTCTATCGATCTCACAAACGAGTCTCAGCGTGAATGTGCTCGAACGTACCTGATATTCCAGGAGCGCGCCGCGACCCTGGCCGCGGCCCTGCTCGGCGACGCTCAATCAGAGCTTGCGGCCCTCGTCGACGACACCTACGCCGGCATTGACGGCATGGTTGAGGCATTGCAGCTGCTGACGGGCGTACGCGAGAAAGTGAATGACGGAATTCGCTGCAAGTTGCGCCAGCCAGCCGCCGTATTCGAGCAACTCGGGAACTCTCTCGAGGAACAAGTGAAGGAATCGTCGCATTTTCGGGACGTGGTTCAAAATGTGGCGACGCTGGCCGACAGGCTACCTTCCGAGTTCGCGAGCCTGTACGAGATTCGCATTCAGCTCAGGGCCGTGCGCATTCTCATGCGCACGGAGATCGCCCGGTCTAGCGCCGCGTCTGGCACGGCCTCGATCGTGGCGGACATAGGAAAGGGTGAAAATGAGCTAGGCGTCTTTCTAGACGTCAACCGCCAGGAAGCGACGCAGCTGGGCGCGGCACAGCGGTCACTGACGGATGTCTCTGATCGCGTGCATCGGCAGTGCGAAAGGCTTGCTTCATTGCAAGGCCGACTACGCAGGTGCCCCGAGGAGATCCTGGCCGCCGGTGCCGAGTTCGGTCGGAGATTCGAAAAAGTGGCGCGAACGAGCGAAGGCATGCGTAATACCTTGCGCGTCGCTGGGGAAAGCGTGGCCAGCCATCGAGAGCGCTTGCACTTCCTTTCCGAGTTGCGGCAACTGTGCGAACAGTTGGCGCTTTCGGCCGCACAACTGCGGGTCGAGCTGTTCGGTGCGGAGACCCACGGTTGCCAGCCTTCTGGCCGTTTGTCGGAAATCATCGAGCACTTCACGATCTTTTCGCACAAGCAAATGGGCGGTGATGTGACTGGTGTGGGCGTGGCTGAAGGTGACGCCGAAGGTACGCTCACCCTCTTCTAAGCGGGAGAATATGTCTACAGCAGGAGCCGGCACAGATCGAAGCGCGATTCCGCACCAACCTTGGCAAGAATACGTCGCTGATGGTACTTCGCGGTTCGAGCCACGATGTGCAGTTCCTTCGCGATGTCACCAACTGAACGGCCTAGCAGCAGCAGTCCAAGTATCTCCGCCTCTCGGGCGGACAGTTTCGCGCTTGCACAAATTCCACTGACCCTGGCCGCGACCAGGGCACTCATTAAAGTGCTATCTACAGGCCAGCGGGTCACTGCGATCTCTGAGTTGCTGATGGGGCGTGCGCTGACCACCTCGAAAGAGGTCTTGCCCTTGGCCCGACTGGAGACGACTGTGGTCATACCTTCCGGCCCGAGTCCCTTCGCGAATACGGGACAACTTCGGAACTCGGCCTCACCACAGAAGGCTTCGCAGCATTGTCGCCCAATTGGACTTGGCTTGCCTCGCAGACTCGGACTCCATGCCTTCAGGACTTTGCCGAAGGTTGCAGCGTCGGCAGATACGACGTACGCGACGCCAGTTGCCAGAACAGGGGCTGAGTCCGTGCCCCTGAACGCTACGATAGTGAATACATGGGCCGAACGGCCCGTTGCGTCCACCGCCGTCGTGACGAGACGCATGGTGGCTGGTACCAAGAGACCATTTGCAGCTTCACAGGTGGTCTCAAAGACCAACTCGTGGCCCGGCTTTCCAACTTCGAGATTCCTGCGCACCTCGGCCCGACATTCCGGAGCAAACAGCGCGTCACCACGCAGGCCACGGAAGTCCTTAATGCTGCGATGGAGCGCGACGCTCATGGCGGAATTGGCGGCCGCGACGCACCCGTCGAGCCCTAGAATCGCAGCAGGGCGTCTTTCGAGATCCAGCGACAACGCCAGAAGCGCGTTAGCCTCGGCAACCGCAGCGAGTTCAGGCTCGCCTCTCTTTGCAAGTATTCCCAAATGGCCCTGGTGAATGCCAGCCGACGAAGCAGCGGACCGGTGGTCTATCCCACGCTTCGTGCTCCGTCGCACCTGTCCTGGCGGGCAGTAACTGACCCTTTCGGGATAGGTCCTGCAATTACGGGCGCTTGGACGCGAGAAAATTCTCGACTTTTTTGTGTGTGCGGGGAACCAACGACCGGAATTATGGAGGAACCCTCCTCGCCACGGTCCGGCTTTGCTGGACACTTCCGCGTTTCGGGCCAATCCGGCCGAGTTCTTTGCCGTCGCGACCGAGACGTTCTTCGAGAAGCCGCGCCAACTTCGCGCTAAGCAAGATCTCCCGGCACGCCTGCCTACCGTATAGGCACAATCGATGCAGCGGTTTGGAAGCCATGGACAAAGACCCGTCATTGGATGTGCTCCTCAAGAGAACCGAGACGGGCCGAGGAAAACGGGTGGCTATCTTAGTGGCAGTCGTGTTCGCGGCCTTGGGTTTGATTGGGGTGGTGGCCGCCGGATTCCGTGGCAGGCACATCCCGCAGAATGCCGCGGCGATGACGACAGCCGTTCCGGCGACCGCTAAGACCGGGTGGCGGCCATGGTGGTTGCAGTGATTGCACGAGCGACCTTGACCCCGCCATACGTTGCCGAGGCAACTCGAACCGTTCACGCTCATTCAAACTGAACACTTCCTTGCACCATTCTGATTGACGTCACCAGATGTCAGCGTGTGGAGGGACGTAAGCACTTGATAGCACGGCACCACATTCCCGGCCCAGGGCGTGCAAGAGGCGACGGCGGGCCTCTGTTCGCACATCGCTAACACGTGGACGGTCAACCTACAAATGTGCAGAAAAGGGAACATCGACATGACGAACGGGATACTCCTCCGCCTCGATGGGATAAGCGCACGACTCCAACACCCTGCGTTCCACCGACGTAGCTCCCTAGAGCTGCGTCTCGGTCTCCTACTGGCTTGGCCAGTCTACCTTGGATACGGCTGGCCCAACTACGATCAGTCGCCTTACTACATGTCCGAGGTGTTCGAGTGAAGGTCAAGGAAGGCACCTGGCGGTGGTAGTGCCGGCAGGGTTGAGGGGGAACGATTCTGCGCAACGCCGGACACTGTCGCCATCCAGGTCGTCATGAATGCTGTCGTACCGCACATTCGCGTCGTAGCAGCGTTGATTGAGCGCCACGGGCAATATCTCATTACCCAGCGAAGTTCGACGGCCGTCCTGGCCGGCCTGTGGGAGTTTCCAAGTTGCAAGGTCGAGACAGGTGACACCGACGAGACTGCGTTACGACGTGAACTGCTCGCCCGTGTCGCGATCAATGTGGACGTAGGCGCCGCCGCTGCCAGCCGTACTCACAGCTACGAGGGATATCACGTCGACTTGATTGTCTATCGTGTAACGATTCCGTCCAGCCAAGAACCCCAGCGGGTTGGGACGGCAGACCTTCGCTGGGTTAGGCCTCAGGAGCTCGAAAACTACGCCTTTCCTTCTGCTGACCAAGCTACCACGGACCTGCTTCTTGGGATCAGCCCCGATAGCCCGTGATGAGCCAATTCGCCGACGCTGCAGACCGCACTGGATGGCACAGGCGATGCGTACTGGTTGGATGGCCGAGACATCACTCAACGAACAAGGAAGAAAGCGAGATGGCAACGATGAGCTCATGGTGGATCTTGTGGATGGCGGTCATGTTTCTGTTTCTCGTATCCCCAGTTACCTATGGTTGGGGCTATCGCGGGTGGGGACCGCCATACCCGCGCTATGTCCAGCGTCGCCGCGGGCTGCGAGCATCTGCGATGGGGCAACCGGCAGACCCTCGCCACCAGTCTTGGGGATGGGGAGGTGACTTTGTTTGGGTAGTCCTTTTCGTTGCCGGCGGCTGGGCCTTCGCGGGCCTTTTGCTGCGATGATAGGTTGGTCGAGACCCACACTGTGGAGAACGCGTGAGCAAACAGACTCGTGTTGGACACCTGAAGGACACACTTCTGCCAACGGAAGTCGAGGGCGTCGATTCTCTGGCGGAATTGGCTTTGGACATGCGCTCGTCTTGGAATCATGCCACCGATGAAGTGTGGCGGGACCTTGATTCGGAGCTCTGGGAGATCACGCACAATCCCTGGGCTGTCTTGCAGACGGTCTCGCGAAACCGGATTCAACACCTCTTGGCCGATCCGGTCTTCCGCAATAAAGTTGACAGCCTGGTCCAGACACGACGGCGAGGCGTAGAAGCGCCGGCTTGGTTCCAGCAGCAGCATTCAGAGGCTCCCCTTACATCCGTTGCCTATTTCTGCATGGAATTCATGTTGAGCGAAGCGTTGCCGATCTACTCGGGCGGATTGGGCAATGTGGCTGGCGATCAACTCAAGGCGGCGAGCGATCTTGGGGTACCGGTTGTCGGCGTAGGACTGCTCTACCAGCAAGGCTACTTCCGCCAGGTGATCGACAAAGATGGAGAGCAAGAGGCTCTCTATCCGTACAACGATCCTGGACAGCTACCGATCACTCCGCTGAGGCAAGCGAATGGACAATGGTTGCGGTTGGAAATCACCTTGCCGGGCTATTCGGTCTGGCTACGGGCATGGGAAGTCCAGGTCGGCCGGGCCAAGCTCTATCTGCTCGACAGCAATGACCCAGCGAATACCCCGGTGCATCGAGGAATTACCAGCCAACTCTACGGTGGAGGACCAGAGCTTCGTCTCAAACAAGAGATGCTCTTGGGCATCGGTGGATGGCGTCTGCTTGATGCGCTCGGTATCCACCCGGAAGTCTGTCATCTGAATGAAGGACATGCGGCCTTTGCCGTGCTCGAGCGAGCTCACGCCTTTATGAAGGAAACTGGGCAGCCCTTTGAAGTCGCGCTGGCAGTCACGCGCGCGGGAAACCTTTTCACGACCCACACCGCTGTGGCCGCCGGCTTTGACAGGTTTTCCCCGGCACTCATCGAGCAATACCTCGGCCGCTATGCGGAGCAGAAGCTTGGGATTTCCATGCGCGATTTGCTGGCCTTGGGCCGCAGAAATCCCGACGACAAATCGGAGGGGTTCTATATGGCCTATCTGGCGATCCGCGCCAGCGGTGCGGTCAACGGCGTAAGTCGCTTGCATGGCGAAGTCAGCCGACAACTCTTTGAGCCACTCTTCCCCCGTTGGCCAGCGAACGAAGTTCCCGTCGCACAGGTGACCAATGGCGTTCACATGCCAAGCTGGGATTCGGCGGCCGCAGACGCTCTTTGGACGCAAGCCTGTGGAAAAGGACGCTGGCTCGGGACAACCGATACACTGGAGCAGGACATTCAAGGGATCTCCGATGCCGCTCTTTGGCAATTCCGCGCTGACGGAAACAGGTCCCTTGTTGAATACACGCGCAAGCGCTTGTCGAGGCAACTCGCCGCCTCCGGTGCCTCGCAAGGGGAAATTGAAGAGGCAAATCATCTTTTCGATCCTACCGCACTGACCCTCGGTTTTGCTCGGCGTTTCGCGACCTACAAGAGGCCGAACCTGCTGCTGCGGGATCCGCAGCGACTGCTTCGGCTACTGACGAATCCGGAGCGTCCCGTGCGACTCATCATCGCGGGCAAAGCGCATCCGGAGGATCACGCTGGCCAGGCTCTGATTCATGAATGGATTGCCTTCATTCGCCAGCCTGAAGTTCGCCCGCACGCTGTCTTTTTGAGCGACTACGACATGCTCTTGACGGAACACATGGTCCAAGGAGTGGACGTCTGGATCAATACGCCGCGGCGCCCCTGGGAGGCGAGCGGAACAAGCGGAATGAAGGTGCTTGTGAATGGTGGCATCAATCTTTCGGAGCTCGATGGTTGGTGGGCGGAAGCCTACACACCGAGCGTCGGTTGGGCGTTGGGTGACGGCCGCGAGCATGGCGACGACCCCGCTTGGGATGCCAGCGAAGCCGACGCACTTTATGAGCTGCTCGAAGGCCAGGTAATTCCCGAGTTCTACGCCCGAGACGCAAACGGCATTTCAACTGCGTGGGTCAAGCGAATGCGAGCGAGTATGGCGCAGTTGACCCCTCGCTTTTCGGCCGACCGCACCGTTCGCGAATACACTGAACAACATTACCTTCCAGCCGCCGCCGCCTACCGGGCGCGACTTGCCGACACAGGAGCCGTCGGCAGGCAGATAATCGACTGGCGGCACCATCTAGACGTCCATTGGGACTCTCTGAGTTTCGGCGAAGTGAAGGTGGAGACCACTGGCGAGCAGCACGTCTTTGAAGTCCAGGTCCATCTCGGCGGAATCGATCCCAAGGCCGTTCAAGTGGAACTGTATGCGGAGGCAAGCGGAGATGGTACCCCATCGCGGCAAGTGATGAAACGCGACCGACAGATCCCAGGAGCATCGAGCAGCTACGTCTACAGCGCGGCGGTATCGGCATCTCGCGCAGCAGCGGACTACACAGCGCGAGTGATACCGCAACGCAATGGCGTCGCGATTCCGCTCGAGGACTCTCGCATCCGGTGGCAGCGATGACGCCTGAACGCCCGCTTCTGGATTACGTCACAGAAGTTTCGGAACGCACCGATGTTCGAACCGGCGTCCCACTACCCTTGGGAACGCATGAGTATGGAGGCGGAGTCAACTTCGCCATTTTTAGCCGTCATGCAACCCGGGTTCGCCTGGAACTATTTGCTCAGCCTATGGACTCGAAGTCCGTCAGAGCTATTGACCTCGATCCCGCACGCAACCGCACCGGTGACGTCTGGCACGTTTGGCTGAAAGGAATTGCACAGGGTCAACTCTATGCCTACCGCGTGGATGGCCCCTACCAACCCAGCGAAGGGCATCGTTTCAATTTCAACAAACTCCTTCTCGATCCCTTCGCCACTGCTATCTCCCCACTTCCCAATTGGGACTTTGCGAAAGCGCGCGGCTATGACCCGTTGGCGAGTGACCAAGATTTGGCGCCATCCGGAGTCGACGATTTCCAATCCATGCCGAGGTGCGTGGCTCTCAACGAGCCCTTCGACTGGGCTGCGGACCAGCCGCCCCGGCATTCGTCATCAAACACCGTCATTTACGAGGTGCACGTTCGAGGCATCACCATTCATCCCAGCTCGGGAGTGGCCCATCCGGGAACCTACCGAGGTCTGATGGAGAAGATCCCCTATCTCACCGATCTTGGGGTAACCACGGTGGAGTTGATGCCTGTTCAGGAGTTCAATGAGAGTTCGGTCCCGGCCGGCGAGCCCCAAGTCGGTCAGCTCCTTAGAAACTACTGGGGATACGATCCCGTGGTCTTCAGTGCACCGAAAGGCTCCTACAGCAGCTCGGGAGGGTTAGGTCAGCAAAAGCTGGAATTCAAGGAGATGGTACGGGCCTTCCACAAGGCTGGCATCGAGGTGATTCTAGATGTCGTGTTCAATCACACCGCCGAGGGTGACGAACTAGGGCCAACGCTCAATTTTCGCGGAATCGACAACGCGGTCTTCTACACGCTGGCTGATGACAAACGCTACTACAAGGACTTCACAGGCACGGGCAATACCATCAATGCCAACCATCCTGTCGTGCGTGAGCACATCCTGAGTTCCTTGCGCTACTGGGTCGTTGAAATGCACGTGGATGGCTTCAGGTTTGACCTGGCGTCGGTTCTGAGTCGGGACAGCAACGGAGAACTGCTAACCAACGCCCCGCTACTGCAGCGCATTGCCCAGGATCCAATCTTGGGAGACGTGAAACTCATCGCTGAAGCGTGGGACGCCGCCGGGGCGTACGAAGTCGGCCGATTCTCAGAACGCCGTTGGGCGGAGTGGAATGGGCAGTATCGAGATGATGTACGACGCTTCTGGCGCGGTGATGATGGAATGATGGGTCCGTTTGCCAGTCGCATTTGCGGCAGCGCGGACATCTACAACAAATCGGGTAAAAGTCCCGAAAGCAGCATCAATTTTGTGACCTGCCACGATGGCTTCACGTTGAACGATCTCGTCAGCTATCGCAGCAAGCACAATGAAGAAAACGGGGAAGGCAACCGGGATGGCACGGACTACAACTTCAGTGACAACTACGGGGTGGAAGGGCCCAGCGCCACCCACGAAATCGAAGCCTTGCGGAAGCGCCAGATCAAAAACTTTCTCTTGACCCTCTTCATCTCGCGCGGGGTACCGATGCTGCTTTCTGGCGACGAGGCCCGCCGCACACAGGGCGGAAACAACAATGCCTATTGCCAAGACAACCCTACGAGCTGGTTCGACTGGTCCTCCTTGGAGCGGCACGGAGAAATCCTTCGCTTTGCGCGCGGTATGATCGCCTTCCGTCGAGCCCATCCGGTCCTTAGCAAAGCTCAATTCTACTCAGATACCGAGATCCGTTGGTTCGGAGCGCGTGAGGGCCTGCCGAATTGGGCTGACCCACAACAAGGGCAACTAGCTTGTCTAATCCCTGAAGATGACCAGCAAGCTCTTTGCCTGATGTTCAATGCGAGCAAGGAGGGTGTCGACTTCATTCTGCCACCTAAGCCTTCGCAGGCTCGTTGGTACATGGCCGCAGACACCGCTCAGAAGGAGTCTCACGACCTGTTTGCTGCTGGCGCGGAGCCAATTCTCGAAGACCATCGCGTCTATCGATTGCGCGCTCACTCAAGCGCCATACTTTTGCTTCGAGGAGCGGCTTGACCGCTCGGGCAAACGGCCTTCGAGGACGCCGCATGAAGGGCGGGGAGTCCATCAGGACGTTGTTTATGGATATCGGCGGGGTGCTTCTCAGCGATGGATGGAACCATCGTGCCCGGAAACGGGCGGCGAAGAAATTTAGGCTTGAACCAGTCGAGATGGAGACGCGACACCAGACGACCTTCGACACTTACGAGGAAGGCAAATTGACCGAGGATGAGTATCTAGACCACGTGGTCTTCTTTCGACCCCGGTCATTCAATCGGGCCGAGTTCCGCCGATTCATGTTCGCGCAATCGACGCCGTACCCAGAAATGCTCGCGTTGATTCGCAGACTCAAGACTAAGTATGGCCTGAAGATCGTCGCGGTCAGTAACGAGGCGCGTGTGCTAAATGACTACCGCATTCAAAAGTTCAAGCTCGACAACATCGTAGACGCATATATCTCCTCCTGCTACGTCCACCTTCGCAAGCCCGATGCAGACATCTTTCGGCTGGCATTGGATGTTGCGCACACGCCAGCGCAACAAGTTGCATATGTCGAAAATACCTCCTTGTTTGTCGAGATCGCTACCGGTTTGGGAATACGAACCGTTCTTCACACGGACTATAGGTCGACGTGCGCAAGACTGTCTTCCTTCGGACTGCATAGCGGCGAGGAACTGGTCCATGAAGCCAGCTAGTCGACGCATATTGACCGTCAACGGCGGCTCTTCGAACGACAATTAGGAGCGTACTAGACGTTAGAAAAGCAATGAGAGGGATATGGTCATGCTACACAACGCCAAGACTCTAGCTGGGTACAAATTGAACAGCCTCGACGGTGAGATTGGAAGAGCCGAAGAGTTCTACTTCGATGACAAGCACTGGGTAGTCCGCTATTTGGTAGCCGATGCGGGGAGCTGGCTTACGGGACGACATGTGTTGCTGTCCCCTTACGCGCTTGGCGCCGTGAGCAACGAAAAGCAGCACATCACCGTAGATTTGAGCAAAAAGCAGATTGAAGGCAGCCCAGCTTTGGACCGCGACAAGCCTGTCTCAAGGCAATTCGAGGAATCGTACTATGGCTATTATGGCTGGCCAATGTATTGGGGCGGTCCGTATATGTGGGGTTCCTATCCGCACCTAGCGCGTGACCGCCGGGAGTGGAAGGGCCGGGCCGTAGCCGGGAATAATTGGGATCCACACTTGCGCAGCTCTTCCGATGTGACTGGCTATCACGTCGAAGCCACGGATGGAGCTATCGGACACGTTGAGGACTTCGTGATTGACGACGAGACGTGGGCGATTCGATATCTCATCGTCGATACGCGAAATTGGTGGCCGGGCAAGCGAGTCCTCATTGCCCCAAAGTGGATCGAGCGTGTTAGTTGGCTCGAATCAAAAGTCTTCATCGAGCTTTCCCGCGAGGCTATCAAACAGTCGCCGGAATTTATCGAGGAGTCTGCACTGACTCGGGACTATGAGAATAGTCTGCATCAGCACTACAATCGCCGGGGCTATTGGACCGACCAGGCTGCCGCGCGAGCCGAATTGCGTTAGCTTCTGCTTGTGTAGGTAATTGTGAAAGTATCCAGAAAGAAGTCGTGAGGTAACAATGACGACCGATACGCTGTCTCCGGAACTGCTTTGCAGGATGGACGCCTACTGGCGCGCCGCCAATTACCTGGCGGTCGGCCAGATCTATTTGTACGACAATCCACTCTTGAGGCGAGCGCTCGCCCTTGCCGACGTGAAGCATATGTTGCTTGGCCACTGGGGTACGACTCCCGGCCAGAACTTCATTTACGTGCACTTGAATCGGATCATCAAGAAATACGACCTCGACATGATCTACGTCTCTGGCCCGGGGCACGGCGGGCCGGCCGTCGTGGGCAACACCTATCTTGAGGGCACCTACAGCGAAATCTACCCGAACATCAGCCAGGATGAGGCCGGCCTGAAAAAACTGTTTCTTCAGTTTTCGTTTCCCGGCGGCATTCCCAGCCACGCGTCGCCGGAATGTCCGGGATCGATCCACGAAGGCGGCGAGCTGGGCTATTCGCTGAGCCATTCCTTCGGGGCCGTGTTCGACAATCCCAATCTCGCCGTCGCCTGTGTTGTCGGGGATGGCGAGGCGGAAACGGGACCATTGGCCACGGCTTGGCAATCCAACAAGTTTCTCAACCCGATTAGTGATGGAGCAGTGCTGCCCATCTTGCATCTCAATGGCTATAAGATTAGCAACCCGACAGTGCTCGCCCGCATCGAGCAGGAAGAACTGGAGCAATTCCTACGAGGTTGCGGCTGGACGCCTTACTTTGTGGAAGGTGACGAGCCGGAGAAGATGCATCAACTCATGGCCGGCGCTTTGGATCGGGCCATCGAAAAGATTCGGCAAATCCAAAGCAATGCACGAAGCAAGAACGACTCCACCCGTCCACGTTGGCCGATGATTGTCCTCAAGTCACCCAAGGGCTGGACGGGACCGAAGGTGGTCGATGGACTGCAGGTGGAAGGCACTTTCCGTGCGCACCAAGTGCCGCTCTCCGATCCGGCGACCCATCCGGAACACCTCAAGATCCTGGAAGACTGGCTGCGAAGCTATCGCCCTCAGGAGCTTTTCGATGCGCAGGGGCGGCTGCAACCAGAGTTGGCCGAGCTGGCTCCCAAGGGCGAGCGACGCATGGGGGCGAACCCGCACGCCAACGGCGGCATGTTGCTCCGGGACTTGCGGATGCCAGATTTCCGCGACTACGCGGCAGCCGTGCCGACGCCGGGGGCTCGCGGAATCGGCGACGTGCATGTCCTCGGACCCTTTCTGCGCGATGTGACGAAGCTGAACTCGGAGCAGCGCAATTTTCGGGTCTTCGGGCCAGATGAGACGCTCTCCAACGGTCTGGAAGCCCTCTTTCAGGTGACGAAGCGGCAGTGGAACGCCGCGACTGTGCCGAACGACGAATTTCTCGCGCCGGCTGGTCGGGTGCTGGATTCGATGCTGAGCGAACATCAGTGCGAGGGCTGGCTGGAGGGCTACCTGCTTACCGGGCGGCACGGCCTTTTCAACTGTTACGAAGCATTCATTCACATCATCGATTCGATGTTCAATCAGCATGCCAAGTGGCTGAAGGTCACGGCACACCTGCCGTGGCGGCGAAGAATCGCCTCGCTGAACTACCTGCTCGCGTCGCATGTCTGGCGCCAGGACCACAATGGCTTCACGCACCAAGATCCCGGTTTCATCGACCATGTCGTGAACAAGAAGGCCGAGATCGTGCGAGTCTATCTTCCGCCCGATGCCAATTGTCTGTTGTCGGTGATGGACCACTGTTTACGCAGTCGCCATTACGTCAATCTTGTGATCGCCGGCAAGCACCCTGCACCCCAATGGCTAACCATGGATGCGGCGGTGAACCACTGTACCGAGGGTATTGGCATCTGGCAGTGGGCCAGTAGCGACCAGGGCGTTGCGCCCGATGTGGTTATGGCCTGCTGTGGCGACGTACCGACGCTGGAGACTCTCGCCGCCGTTTCCATCATGCGTGAACGATTGCCCGAGCTGAAGATTCGGGTCGTCAATGTCGTCGATCTGATGAGGTTGCAACCACAAACTGAGCATCCGCATGGGCTCTGCGATACGGACTTTGACGAGCTGTTCACCAAGGACAAGCCCGTCATCTTCGCCTTTCATGCTTATCCATGGTTGATCCACCGGCTCACCTACCGCCGCACCAACCACGCGAACATCCACGTCCGCGGATACAAGGAGGAGGGAACCATCACCACTCCCTTCGATATGACGGTGTTGAACGATCTCGACCGCTTCCACCTAGTGATGGACGTGATTGATCGTCTGCCCAAGACCGGCGACAAGGGCATCTACCTGAAGCAGCAACTCAAGGACAAGCTCGTCGAGCACAAGCAGTACATCAATAAATTCGGTGAGGATCTTCCGGAGATTCGCAACTGGAAGTGGGGTAACCATCAATGAATGCGCAAGAGCTCATCTTTACGGCGAGAGAGCTCGTCGCAGGCGACAGGGGACTACTGGCGATGGATGAGAGCAATCCAACTTGCAACAAACGATTCGCAATGTTGGGCATCCCCCAAACCGAGGAAGCGCGGCGAGCGTATCGGGAGCTCATTGTCACTACTCCCGACCTCTGTGACAGCATTAGCGGTGCAATCCTTTACGACGAGACAATCCGCCAGCAAACAAGGGACGGCACTCCCTTTGTTAGAGCCCTCATCGACGCGGGAATCATTCCGGGCATCAAGGTCGACACGGGCGCAAAGAATATGGCAGGCCACCCGGGAGAGAAGGTGACCGAGGGTCTGGACGGATTGCGCGAGCGTCTAGCTGAGTATGCCAAGATGGGCGCCCGCCTTGCCAAGTGGCGCGCTGTGCTTGCAGTAGGCGATGATATTCCCAGCCGGGGCTGCATCGAGGCGAACGCTCTGGCGTTGGCTCGCTTTGCGTCTCTGTGTCAGGAAGCCGGCCTGGTACCCCTCGTCGAGCCTGAGGTGCTGATGGATGGCGAGCACACCCTCGAGCGTTGTGGCGAGGTGACGGAAGAGGTCTTGGAAAGGGTGTTCAACCAGCTTCGCAGCCAGCGGGTGATGCTGGAAGGACTGCTTTTGAAGCCCAACATGGTCGTTCCGGGATTGACCTGCCCCACCCAAGAGACGGTGGACGAAGTCGCCGATACCACGGTGCGGTGTCTTTTGCGAGCCGCTCCAGCCGCCGTTCCCGGGATCGCGTTCTTGTCGGGCGGACAATCCGCCGAGCTGGCCTCGGCCCGTCTGAATGCCATGAATGTTCGATTCAAGTCGCGGCTGCCTTGGGCATTGGCCTTTTCGTTCGCCCGCGCCATCCAACAGCCGGCGTTGGAGATCTGGCGAGGAGAAGAGGCTCACGTGGCAGCGGCCCAGAAGGCTCTTTACCATCGAGCCAAGTGCAACCAGGCGGCGCGCCGAGGTGAATACGATGCTGCAACGGAAGGAGGATAAGACGGCGAATGGTCTACAACGCGGCAGGGGTCCATTGCGTCTGACGTGCTCGAGCGGCTGCTTCCTCCGGTCAGCAAAGGTGATGTGATGCTCCTGCCTGCGGAAGTTGGCACGTCTATAGGCCACGCGCATGGTGCAGCAGGCTTATTGGAAATATCGCTACCCGAAGGTAACTGATCCCATGAAAAAGCTCATTGTTTTCGATCTGGACGGCACGCTGGCCGAAAGCAAATCATCTCTGGATGAGGAAATGGTCACCCTGCTCAACGCGCTGCTGGCTATTGTGAAGGTGGCTGTCATTTCCGGCGGAGATTGGCCACAATTCGAAAAGCAATTACTTTCCAATCTTTCGCATGACGAAAGGCTGAAGAATTTGTCACTCCTTCCCACCTGTGGAACCAAGTTTTACAACTATGAATCGGGTTGGACGCTACTCTACTCCGAAGATTTCACCGCCGAGGAAAAGGGAAGGATCGTCGGTTCATTGCGTCGGGTAGTCGCAGGATCGGATTTCAAGATCGAACGGACCTGGGGAGACCAGATTGAAGACCGAGGAAGCCAGATTACCTTTTCGGCATTGGGACAGCAGGCCCCCATCGAAGAAAAGAAGAAATGGGACCCCGATTTCACGCGGCGCAAAAAGATGAAGGTTCTGCTTGATAAGCTCATCCCTGAGTTTTCCGTGCGCTTGGGCGGTACGACGTCCGTTGACGTTACCAAACCTGGCATTGACAAGGCGTACGGGATTCGAAAGCTCCGAGACACCCTTCACACCGAAATCAATGAGATGATCTACGTCGGAGATGCCTTGTTCCCCGGTGGAAACGACTATCCCGCCAAGGAAGCTGGAGCTTTGTCTATCCAGGTCAGAGATCCCAATGAATCGAAGCGGGTGATCGAAGCAATAATCGCTTGTTTGGATGGCGTTCAACATGGACAGGCTCGAAAGGGGAGCAGTCCTTGAGTGGCTTCCTTACCAGATGGACAAGCGAGGATGCCTTCTCGTTCAAATCGAATGGGTAACTGATTCAGATCGGTTGAGTCGTCTGTTTTGGCGTACGCGTCATTCCTCCTAGAGCCTGGTTGGCACAGGCGATGCGTACAACAAGGGCAGTCGCGTGGCTGAATTTGGCACGCGGCTATGGAGCCTATGCGACCAACAGGAACGAAATCGGTACAGCAATGAGCGCATACCAAGAGACGCTGACCGCTGCGGGCATCCACGACCGGGGCCGCCAGCGACCTTGGTTGAGGAAAATGCATGGGCGATAGACCAAGCACCTCGAATCTTGGCTCAGTTGCGTCGGTACGGGGCAGCGTGGTGGATATGCGATTCGAGCATCGTTTGCCTCCGATCTACTCGTTGCTTCGCGCGGGAGACGGGGGCCGAATTGTCATCGAGGTGTTGGCCCAGCAGGATGCGCATCACGCGCGTGGAATTGCGCTGACCCCAACTCAGGGGCTAGCTCGCGGAATGCAAGTCGAAGACACTGGCGGACCGCTCAAGGCGCCGGTGGGCAAAGCCATTCTTTCGCGCATGTTCGATGTCTTTGGCAACACGATCGACCGTGGAGCGGCGCTGGCCGACGTCGAGTGGCGCTCCGTGCATCGGGCACCGCCACCGCTGTCCCGTCGTTCCACCCAGTCCGAAGTGTTTGAAACCGGCATCAAGGTCATCGACGTCCTGGTTCCCCTCGAGCGCGGGGGAAAGGCAGGTTTGTTCGGCGGGGCTGGCGTGGGCAAGACGGTGCTGCTCACCGAGATGATCCACAACATGATCGGGCATCACGAAGGTGTGAGCATCTTCTGTGGAATTGGCGAGCGCTGCCGTGAGGGCGAGGAGCTCTATCGCGAGATGAAGGAGGCAGGCGTTCTGCCGAACATGGTCATGTTGTTCGGCCAGATGAACGAGCCACCAGGCAGCCGGTTCCGAGTGGGGCACGCAGCGCTGACGATGGCGGAGTACTTTCGCGACGACGAGCACCGGGATGTGCTGCTTCTCATCGACAACATCTTTCGTTTCATCCAGGCCGGCATGGAGGTGTCTGGTCTGATGGGCCAGATGCCGTCCCGCCTGGGCTATCAACCCACCATGGGCACCGAGCTCTCGGGATTGGAGGAGCGCATAGCCAACACCGATACTGGGGCCATTACCTCCATCCAGGCGGTCTATGTGCCGGCCGACGATTTCACCGATCCAGCAGCGGTGCATACGTTCTCGCATCTTTCTGCCTCCATCGTGCTTTCGCGCAAGCGGGCCAGCGAAGGTCTATTCCCGGCCATCGACCCGCTGCAATCAAGCTCCAAGATGGCCACACCCGGCATCGTTGGCAAACGTCACTACGACCTGTCGCAAGAGATCCGTCGAACGTTCGCCCAATACGCGGATCTCAAGGACATCATCGCCATGCTCGGGCTCGAACAACTTTCGCCCGACGACCGCAAGGTGGTCGCGCGCGCCCGCAGGTTGGAGCGCTTCCTCACGCAACCCTTCTTCACGACCGAGCAGTTCAGCGGACTCAAGGGAAAGCTCGTCAGTCTCAAGGACGCGCTCGACGGCTGCGAGCGAATCCTGCGCGATGAGCTCAAGGACTCGCCGGAAAGCGCGCTCTACATGATCGGGACGATTGACGAAGCGAAGGGGAAGTCGAAGCCCGAGGAAAAACCGCAACCGCAAGCGAAGGTAGCCCATGCCTGAGGCTCTTATGACGCTCAAGGTTCTGCTGCCATTCCAGGTCTTCGCGGAAAAGACGGGCGTCTCGCGCATTGTCGCAGAGACGCACGAAGGCTCCTTCGGATTGCTGCCGCATCGACTCGATTGCGTGGCGGCCCTCACGCCGGGAATTCTAACCTACCAAACCGAGACCGAGGGCGAGGTGTTCCTCGCCGTGGATGAAGGGATTCTGGTCAAGGCCGGAGCAGAGGTGCTGGTGTCCGTACGTCGGGCGTCGGGCGGAACAGATCTCAGCCAATTGCACGCCTTGGTCGAGAAGGAGTTCCTGACCCTGGACGAGCGCGAGAAGAGCGTTCGCTCGGTCATGACCAAGTTGGAAAGTGGCTTTCTGAGTCGATTGGCGGCTTTTCAACATGAGTGACGACGCGAACAGGAAGACCGTAGGTAGTGGCCCGAGCCTCGCCGAGCAGATAGGCGCGAAGGCTGCGCGCAAGCTCAAGGCGCGGCGCAACTCCAGTCAAGGCGTCTGGTTCGGTCTTGGCATGATGGGAATTGTCGGCTGGTCGGTGGTCGTTCCTACGTTGCTGGGAGCAGCCCTTGGTCTCTGGTTGGACAAATACCATTCAGGCAAACACGATTGGACACTGGCGCTCCTCGTGGCCGGACTCGCGCTCGGCTGTCTGAACGCGTGGTATTGGGTCGCCAAAGAGGACAAAGCCATGCGGGATGAACAGGAACAGGGCGATGAATGAAGCACTGATGATGGTTCTGGCCTTGCTCTTCGGGGCAGTGCTAGGCGTGGTCTTCTTCGGTGGCCTTTGGTGGACGGTTCGCAAGAGTCTTCACTCCAACCGGCCGGCACTCTGGATTTTCGGCAGCCTACTGCTGCGGATAAGCATCGTCGCAGCTTGGTTCTACCTTTTCGCCGGCCGCCACTGGGAGCGGCTGCTGCTCTCTCTGCTCGGGTTTATCGCTGCACGATTCGCAGTCATCCGCCTGACCCGACCATCGGGACGAAGCCAAACCCCTTCGGTCGAGGAGGCAACTCATGCACCTTAGTCCCGACCAGATGATTTTCTGGCAGAGCGGGGTTCTGAAACTCAACGGCACCATTGCGTTCACCTGGGGCCTGATGCTCGTCCTCGCTGTGGGCTCAAAGCTCATCACGCGCAGGCTCTCCACGGACCAGAACCGTTCCCGATGGCAGAACTTTCTAGAAATCATCGTCACAGGGATCGAGAAACAGATCGAAGAAGTCGGCCTCCCTCACCCGGATAAGTATCTCGGCTTTCTGGGCACGCTCTTTCTCTTTCTCGCCACCGCCAGCGTGTGCACCATCATTCCCGGTTACGTTCCGCCGACCGGCTCGCTGTCGACCACCGTAGCTCTCGCGCTTTGCGTGTTCGTCGCAGTACCCCTCTTCGGTATCGCGGACCAAGGTGTGCGGGGCTATCTCAAGTCCTACGTCGAGCCGACGGTGATCATGTTGCCTTTCAACATCATCAGCGAGCTTTCCCGCACGCTAGCTCTGGCCGTCCGTCTGTTCGGCAACATGATGAGCGGGGCGATGATCATTGCGATTCTTCTCACCATCACGCCCTTCATTTTTCCAATCGTAATGACCCTGCTCGGTCTGCTGACGGGGATGGTCCAAGCATACATCTTCAGCATCCTGGCCGCGGTTTACATCGCCGCAGCCACTCGCACACGCAAACCCCAGCCAGCCATCAAGACTTGAAGCAAGCGAACCAACTAAAGGAGCCCCTATGGACAGCATGACTATTATCGCGGTGGCATCCATCGTCATCGCCGGCATCACCACCGGATTCGGAACCATGGGGCCCGCGCTTGCGGAGGGTAGGGCAGTCGCGACAGCGCTGACCTCGCTGGCCCAGCAGCCGGACGCCTCCTCTACCATCACGCGCACCTTGTTCGTCGGCCTGGCGATGATCGAGTCCACGGCCATCTACTGCTTCGTGGTCTCGATGATTCTCATTTTCGCCAACCCGTTCTGGAACCACGTGATCGCCCAGGCCACGGGAAAGTGATCCCGTGCTCATCGATTGGTTCACCGTCGGTGCGCAGGCGCTCAACTTCGTCATCCTCGTGTGGTTGATGAAGCGCTTTCTTTACAAACCCGTCCTTGCCGCGATCGACGTGCGCGAAAAGCGAATCGCCAAGGAGATCGCGGACGCGGACGCGAAGAAGGCCGACGCTCAAAAGGAACACGACGAGTTCCAGCACAAGAATGAAGAGTTTGACCAGCAGCGCGCCGCACTCCTCAGCAAGGCCACGGACGAGGCCAAAACCGAACGTCAGCGATTGCTCGACGAGGCGCGAAAGGCAGCCGACGCGCTCACGGCCAAGCGACAGGACGCGCTGAGAAGCGATGCCCAGAACCTAAATCAAGCCATCATTCGCCGAACCCAGGGGGAAGTGTTCGCCATTGCGCGGAAGGCACTGACCGACCTGGCCACCACCAGCTTGGAAGAACGCCTTGGCGAAGTGTTTACCCGCCGTTTGCGAGCTATGGATGGCCAGGCAAAATCAGACCTTGGCAATGCTTTGCGGGCAGCCTCGGACTCCGCCCTCGTACGCAGCGTTTTTGACCTCCCGCCCGAGCAAAAGGCGACGATACAGAACGCGCTCAACGAAACCTTTTCGGCCGAAATCCACCTTCGGTTCGAGACCGCCCCGGATCTGGTCAGCGGAATAGAGCTCACCGCGAATGGGCAAAAGGTCGCTTGGAGCATCGCAGATTATCTGGCGTCGCTCGAAAGGGGCGTCGGCGAGCTTCTGAAAGAGAAGTCCAAGCCTGAAGAAGCAAAGCCCATGGCGAAAAGCGCATGAACATGGAACCTGAGGGCCTGCCAAGCGTCTTCGATGGCGTGTTCGCCAGAATAGGCAAGGCGCGAGAAGCATTCACCCCGCAATTGCGGCCCCATGAGGTTGGCACGATCACGAGTGTCACCACGGGCATCGCCAAGGTCTCCGGCCTCCCCGGCGTAGGCTTCGAGGAACTACTCAAGTTTCCCGGCGACGTGTACGGCGTTGCGTTCAACGTGGACCAAGACGAAATCGGCGTCGTGTTGCTTGGCGACTACTGGCACCTGCAGGCGGGCAATGAGGTCGAGCGCACCGGACGGGTCATGGATGTCGCCGTGGGTGATGGCTTGCTCGGGCGTGTCATCGATCCGCTCGGTCGCCTGCTCGACGGCGGCGGGTTCTTCGCTTCCAACCAACGCCTGCCCATCGAGCGCCCCGCCGCTCCTATCATGGACCGGGCGCCTGTCACGGTGCCGCTGCAGACCGGACTGAAAGTCATTGATGCTCTCATTCCCATCGGGCGTGGCCAGCGCGAATTGATACTAGGCGACCGGCAAACCGGCAAGACAGCGATCGCGATCGACACGATACTCAACCAACGCGACCAGAATGTCGTTTGCGTCTATTGCGCCATTGGCCAGCGTGCTTCCGCCGTGGCCAAGGTCGTGGCAGTCTTGCGCGAGAAGAGCGCGCTCGACTACACCGTTGTGGTGGTGAGCGAGGGCAACGACCCGCCTGGACTCACCTATATCGCTCCCTACGCCGCGACCAGCGTCGCGGAGTATTTCATGGGGGAAGGACGCGACGTGCTCATCGTGTACGACGATCTCACGCAACACGCCCGCGCCTATCGCGAGATTTCCCTCCTTCTCCGTCGGCCACCCGGCCGCGAAGCCTTTCCCGGCGACATCTTCTACATCCACTCGCGTCTGCTCGAGCGGGCTACCCGACTGCGCCCAGAGCTCGGCGGTGGATCGCTCACCGCCTTGCCCATCATCGAGACCGAAGCGCAGAACATTTCTGCCTACATTCCGACGAATTTGATTTCCATCACCGACGGACAAATCTACCTGTCGCCCTCTCTGTTCGAGCTGGGCGTTTTGCCTGCCGTCGATGTCGGCAAATCCGTTTCGCGTGTCGGCGGCAAGGCGCAACGGGCCGTTTACCGAGCAGTGGCGGGTGACCTCAAGCTTGCGTACGCGCAGTTCGAGGAGCTAGAGACCTTCGCCCGCTTCGGCGCCCGCCTGGATGACAACACTCGCAAGATCATCGAGCATGGACGGCGTATTCGTGCCTGCCTCAAACAGCCGGAATTTTCCCCTGCGTCGGTATCCGCGCAGATCGCCGTGCTGCTGGCTTTGACCGCGGACCTTTTCGCCCCGGTTCCGCTGGACAAAATGATCGACGCCGAGCGCGCCGTACAGACGGCGGCGGCAGGCATCGCGCCCGAAGTGTCTGCGCGATTCGAGTCCGCCACGAAGTTGAGCGACGAGGACCACGAAGCGATTGTTGAAATCGCCCGCCAGGCCCTCGCACCATTTCAACCCAAGCCAGAGCCCAAGGAGAAGTCTTGAGCGACACCACGGCGAGCCTGCGCCGAAAGCTCAAGAGCGCTGGTGACCTCCAATCCGTCGTTCGCACCATGAAAGCCTTGGCTGCCTCCAGCATCGGACAATATGAAAGATCAGTGCACGCGTTAGCGGACTACTATCGCACTGTGGAGTTGGGATTGGGCGCGTGCTTTCGCGAAAGAGCTCCGGCATCTCGGCTCGCAAGGAGGAACGACGAGGCCGAGTCGGGTGCGCTTGGCGCGATCGTCTTCGGCTCCGACCAAGGATTGGTGGGCCAGTTCAACGATGTGGTGGCCGACTTTGCGGTCAAGACCCTCGCGGCTCTGCCCGGCAACCCCCAAGTGTGGGCTGTTGGTGAACGCGTTCACGCGCGTCTGGCGGACGCGCGCCTGCCGCTCATGGGCCTCTTTGCCGTGCCAAATTCCGTTCAGGCCATCACCCCGCTGGTGGGGCAGATTCAAATCGAAAGCGAAGCCCATCGCGCCCAAGGCGACTACGCGCGACTCTATATCTTTCACAACTGCCCGAAGGCTGGGGCGCTCTACGAGCCAGTCAGCCAACGATTGTTACCGCTCGATGTGCAGTGGCAAGAAGGCTTGACCAAAGTTGCCTGGCCCACGGGAAGCATGCCCGAGATCATGGGCAGCAGCACCACCACCCTGCGCTCGCTCATTCGTGGATACCTTTTTATCTCACTTTTCCGGGCGTGCGCCGAGTCCCTCGCCAGCGAGAATGCCAGTCGCTTGGCCGCCATGGAACGTGCCGACAAGAACATCGACGAGTTGCTGGAGAGCCTCAACGGTTCTTTCCATCGCTTGCGCCAAAGTGGCATCGACGAAGAACTCTTCGATGTCATCTCCGGCTTCGAGGCCCTGGTGGGTTCAAGCCGCCCGGCTTGAGTTTCTACTGGCGATGATCTCGTGCCGCGCTCATCGGGACCGACGCATCCTGTGTCAGGTCGAGATCGAGCACGCGAACCTTGCGTCCACCTGTCTCCGCCGATTGGCGCAGCTCGGTCGCCTTGCACAAGCCCGGCCGTCGCGCATTTCGCCCGTCCCGCCTCGAATGTCACCGAGACGCCACCCTCCGACGTCCATCTCCTGTCTTTTCACTCCAGAAGAAGCGACCGATCCCGTTCTTGGTCGAGTGCCTCGAGACGCGGCCCAGGACGTGCACGTCCTAGCCAACCATGAACAATGAAAAACGCAGCGAATACTTCACCCGTGACAGCATCATGAACCTTCTCTCGGACGAGGAAATCGCGAAGGTCACCGCTACTGAATCAGCGACATCCCTCGTGGACGGGGACGAGTACATCGATCTAGAGCAGCTCGATCAAGGCGTGCAAACGGTGCCGGGCTCGACGGCAGCTATCGCGGTGGGCCGGGTGGTCGCCAGGAAGGCCGTCCAAGAACGCACGTGGAAGAATGTGGTGACGCAGTTGGCGTCACGTCGCATTGTCCCGGTGCACTCAGGAGGATCCAGCGCTCTGACCGAGACGTAGTGTCCGCTGATATCCGCCAACCGCCGTCGTCGCCGCTCGCGTGCTGTACCCGCTATCGAGGAGCAGTAGAGTTCGAATTCGCCGCTGCTGCCGCGACGACTGTGTCTTGCGCCTGCGCTGTATCTTGAGCAGCTCAGTGCGGTCGCTCGCTGTGAGCTTCAGACCTGTAAACCGAGGTGGTACTTTGCGTTCGATTCGGCGAAGCCAAAATCGCGCTTCTTCGGCCTACGCTCGCGCGATCATAGCCATCATGGTCGAGCGAGCCTTGCGACCTTCGCTGCCCTGCTTGCGAAAGGGTTTGCTCAGAGACAAACTGCCCTGCCAAGACAGCGTTAAGTCGCAGAAGGAACTTTTCTCTCACCAACCCCCCCCGCATCGGAGGTCACATGAAACGAGTCACTGGTATCGGCGGCATCTTCTTCAAGGCCAAAGACGCTCCGTCACTGCAGGCTTGGTACAAGCGGCACCTGGGCATCGATGTCCAAGTCTGGGGCGGAGCTGCTTTCACGTGGACCGGCGCCGAGGGCAAGCCGGTTGCAGGTACAACTGCCTGGTGCATCGATCCGCAAGAAAGTGATCGCTTTGCTCCGAGCTCTGCTCCCTTCATGGTCAACTACCGAGTGGAAGACCTCCATGCCTTGGTCAAGTTCTTGAAGGACGAAGGCTGCAACGTGCTCGAGAAAATTGACGAATCCGAGTATGGGAAGTTTGCCTGGGTCATGGATCCAGAGGGAAACAAGGTCGAGCTATGGCAGCCACCGCAAGGCCAATGAGCAGGGTAGCGGCGAAGCTTGCGACCGTCCTGGAATCGGTTCTTGCGGTTGCTCAGGTGTGGCGCCAGCAGCTCAATGCTTTGCTTCGCCATTCGGTCGTGGAGGTCGCGGCTGTCGTAGGCACGGTCGGCGATGATCCTTTGCAGCTTCTGGCGCTGCGGCCTCGCTACTCGCTCAGGCAGGCTGATTCAAGCTGTGTATCTTCGCGACTTCGCCTTTCGGACATGAAGGGATCACGGCCGGGGCGAACTCCGGTGGCTGCGGTCACGCAATAGCGCACGCAGCGCCCGGTCCTACCAAATCGTGACAGGCGTCGTGTTGTCGACAATGGTGAAGCAGGTGGCGCCAGGCTGTGTCCAGTGAAGCATGTTGTACCAGAACTGAGAGGTCTGGTAGAGCTTCTGCGGCAGCAAGTTGGCGCACGAGGGATCGTTATTCGGATTCTGACCGTCCCATTGGCTCGTGTAGGTAATCCACTCGTCGGCAAACAGGAGCACCCGCCCTTTTCCGGTGATCTTTCCCACGAGCCAATTGCTGACACTCGTTGCGTTCGTCGTGAAAGCGGCCACGTGCGCATCCGCAGGCGCGATAATGGGATGGCCACCGTCCATTCCTATCATGGTGACGCCGAGACTTAGGTTGGCGATCACCGGATCGGTTCGGTTGAATTCGGTGATCTGGCCCGCCGGGTTGCCGCACTCATAGTGGCACTTCGCGATAGCACATGGCGCTGAAATGTTCGGCTGATCGTAGGCGATCCCGGAAAACGCCAGGAGGGTATTCTTGGCGGTTATCTCTTGGTTGTCACCTGAATAGCCAGCCAAAGAAATGACCCCGCCGCCTTTGTTCTCGATCCAATCTTGAAACGCTGCGACCTCCGATGCGCTGAATGTCCACCAAGGCCCGTTGTTGGAGTCGTCTCCAAGACCTGCAAGAATGATGAGGTTGTACGCGGCCAGGAATTCCGGTGTGAATGACGGCTTTTTGAGGTAATTGTCGACCTTCGCGGTTCCCGTGCTGCTTGCGTTGAGCCAGCTTTGAAAAGCCGTGTCACTGCTATCGCCCCAGTCACCTTTGGTTCCCACGACTGCGACGTTCAACGTCGAGCAGGCGCAGGCGTCCCCGGCGGCGTCCCCGGTGCAGGCAACCGCCTCGCCGTCACTGGAAGCGTTCGTCGTCGACCCGTCGGAGCTCACCGATGGAAGAGGAAGGGTCAGCGAAATGCCGGAGCCACCCGAGCCGCTCGAACCGCCGCCCGAGCCGTTCGATGCACTTGCGCCTGCACCGCCGCTGGAATCGCCGACTCGGACGGTGCTGCTAGCGCACGCGGAAGCAGCGAAGGCCAAGAACGCAATGGCGGTAAACTTCTCGACGGTATCGGGTGCTTTCATAGTCCTGACCTCAATGCCGAGTCTGCTCGGCGCTTGCGAAGAAATCGCGTTAATGAGCTGTTGTATTTGTACCAGCAAACGGCTCAGTCTTCCCCGTCGTGTCACCGAGAGGCTGGCAGCGATTTTGGAGATGCGGTCCCCTATGGCGCTAGGCGTTGGTCGAGCGTTTCGAGCAGGCTGATGAAGTCTGTGCTTCGCTTGGTCGCCACTCGTCACTACCGTCAACAGCCCGCTGACGGCGTCACGCACGCCCAGTATGGCCCGCTTGCGCGATTGGCCTTCTCGTGCCTAGACAGCCCGATCGACGACATCGCCGACAAGGCCAAGATTGGAAAGGCGCTCTCACCGCGGTTCATGCGGCGGACGTTCCAAGATCTCGGCCGGCCGGCTCAGGTCCACGACTTCGCGGTGAGGGCCATTTCGGGCCACGCGACCACGACCATGCAGGAGCACTACGATCCGGGCAGCGTCCTAACCAGCGAAAGTGGTTATGGTGGTGGTTATGCAAACCCACCTTCCTCACCACCTGCAATCCCCAGAAACGAAAAAGCCCTGGTATTACCAGGGCTTTGGAGCGGGCGAAGGGACTTGAACCCTCGACGTTCACCTTGGCAAGGTCGACATCGACCACGTGATTTCAATGGTTTAGCGGACTTGGAAGGCTCGAAAAGACTCGAAAGGACCTGAAACGACGTGAAAAGCACTGTCGGACTACCTCATTCCTACCTCATGTCTCCGGCGATTACCTCATGCGAGGCAGCCGTCATCCGGGTATCATTTGCTGCATGTCTGTCGTCCTCCACTGGAATGGCAAAGATGTTCCACAGGAGCTGCGTGAGCTCCCCGAGGGGCGCTATGTCGTCGATGCGGTGGATTTGGCGCCTGAGCTATCTGGTGATGAGGAAGCCGGCCTCGAGGCGGGCCTCGAATCCTTGCGTCAGGGACGGGGCGTTGATGCGACCGCGGTGTTTCGCCGCATCGAAGAGAGCTTGCGCCGTTGAAGGTCGTCTTCGCTCCTGAGGCCGAGCGAGATTTGTTGGCTGCCGTGGAGTTTCTGTCTGGCCGAAACCCGGCCGCGGCAGTGCGACTGTACACCAACGTCGCTGATATCGTCGGTCGGCTGGCGGAGGGGGACTTCGAGGGACCTGAACAAAGGCTGCGTTCCGGCGCGATTGTCAGGAGCTGGCCAGTCTCCCCATACCGCATCTACTATCTGCGCGAAGAATCCACTCTTCGAATCATCCGCATCTACCATCAGGCAAGAAGACCGATCATTCGCTAGACGTCGCAGCTGCGAATTGATGAGCAACTGCCACTTTACGGCCCATAGGGAGCTGTGGCGACAGGTTTTCGGAAACCACGGGTCGACGAAAATTGCAGGCTGCTTGAGTCGGGAGATCGTTCGCAGAGGCGCGGCGGTAACTCGCACAATGGACGAACAATATGAGCCCACGTGACATTCGGGCCAGGGTCTGTCAGCCCACCGATCGGGCACGCATACTGGCCTCAGATTTTTGACAGGATATGCTGGGCAACGCCGTTCAGTACGCGCCCATCCGGCCAGCCTCGCGCTTGGCGCGACGGTTGCACGATTGCCAGCCATCGTCTTGGAGGACCTCATGAGACGCTCTCCTTCCACAACACTCGCGCTGATCTGCGGGTTTGTGCCACTTGTTGGCCTGGGCTGCGAGTCGAATCAGACCGACCAAAGCATCACCACCGCCAAGTCAGCTGCGGCGCGGGTCGTTAACCCGCAGGTGTCCACCTCCGATGGCGCGACTTTCGCGACCGATAACGAGGCCTTCGCGCTGGCCGCTTACCACCGGATGGGGCCGTCGCCTCAACTGGCCTCGTGCTGTCGGCGGACCGTCCGTTCCTCTACTTCCTTCGCGACCAGCCCACGGGCGCCATTCTGTTCATGGGTCGCGTGATGGACCCTACGACAAACTAACAGCGGAACTGCGAACGAGGACATTCGGAACTTCTTGTTCGCGACAGCGACGCTATGGAAATCAATGAAAGATAGTTTCGCCAAGGAGGACGGCTTGCTGCCCGAGACAGCGCTCGCACGACATCGCACGATTGGCGGCCATGCTAACTCGCGGTCGCCGGTCCAGGGCTACCGAGACTCAGCGAGGGCAGGGGAGGCGAGATGCGAGTCGTGTCTGCCACCGACGACGCGAACAGTGACCGCGATGGAGTTTTGGCGAGGCACAAGTAGGCCAAGAGGTGCTGCCATCCGAGAGCCGGAGGCATCAGAAAGCTGACTACGCGGCGAAGCAATGTCGTGACACTACCGAAGGAATCGCGTTGTCGCCGAAAATGGGCACCGGCACGCGACTTGCTGATTTTCCACTCGGAGGCGTCCTGTGAAGAACACGACCATCGCACTCGCACTGTTGTTAGCAGTTTTCATCGGGCCGGCCTGCGGCCAAACCCAGCTCAACTCGCCGGCATCGACCGGTGGATCTCCCGCCTCGACCGGTGTACCAAGCTCGGGCGGCTCCGGCGGGGTGGTGTTTGGCTCGGCCACCAGCGCCCCGGTAGGCGGCGCGGCCGCCGGCGGGATGAGCGGGACGGGCGGAACGGCTTGCCCCTGGGGCTGCCCAGCCGATGATTTGCTATGTCCGGGCGGCACGGCTGGTCACGATGTGTGTGGTTGCGCGATCTGCGCTCAGGCCGATGCTGGCGTCACCAAGGACGGTGATCGCGACGTCGTTTGTGGTCCGATGTGCAACGTCTATTGTCCCTATGGAAACAAGGTGGGCGACAACGGTTGCCCGCTCTGTTCCTGTAACTCTGATCCGTTATCCGATGGTGGCGCTCGCGACGCCGGTTGCCCACCCATTGCCTGTCCCGCTATCGCGTGCGTGGCCGGCATGGTCCCCAACCCAGATGACCCGTGCGGCTGTCCTGTGTGCCAGGTAGTCTGCAGCTGTCCTTTTGTCCCAGCTACTTGTTCATACGGATATCAAGCCGGTCCTGCCCCGTGTGGCTGCCCTTCTTGCGCCCCAGCGCCCAGCAACCTCGACGCTGGCAGTTGTTCCTGGCCCGCGAATCTCACTCCAAGTGGCGGTGAGTCTGCCGTGGGCTGCTGGGCCTACGCCGTTACCGGCAAAGCCGACGGGGGCACGTTCGCCTGCTCATCGTCGGAGTACAGCCTGGATTGCGTTGGAGCTATGTCATCTTCGAGCATGAGCATCCCAGCGCCAGATTCCTTACTCGGGTGCAGGATACTTCCCATTCCGACGCCCTCGAATCGCCTGTACTACTGCTGTCCCTGTGACGGGGCGACGGTGGCACCGTAGTCTCTCGACTTCGTGTCAGGGAATGTCGTTGCCGACGGTCAAGTCGGACAGAGCTTTGCGCGCCCCGCCCGACTACACTCGTGACAACCTGTCCATCGCCAAAACTCCATTCGTGGCCAATGACGTGGTGGTTACGTCGATCGCGTGCGAGACATAGGCGTCACATACCAGCAGGACGTTGTCGTGGGTGACCGTGACGATGTCGGCGGTGCCGGTCATGCCGGGGCGCAAGCTCAGGTCATCGTTGCTCACCGCGAGGACGTCTCGGTCTGCGGTTCACGACTTTCGGCGAGACCAGCGGGCGGCTCTCGACCTCGTTCGCCTGTCGCAAACTCGTTCGTCAGGCCATGATCCCTGCGAGCAGACCCCCACCGGGGGGACCGCGTCTCGAGATCGCGGTTGCCACCGGCGTGGCGCAATATTGCCGCCGCCTAGGAGCGTGTTGCACATAAGGCATCTGGCGCTCCTCGCTTCGCTCGGGACGCCAGATGCACAAAGGGGATCGACAGCGACGGCGGTTTATGATCTTTTAAGGGCGTGACGAAACCGTACCGGC